>JADMIO010980182.1_pt1 | contig 89391 bp, 65 predicted proteins | sample 8958161 | NCBI WGS metagenome assembly JADMIO01 (sample SAMN16585339, study PRJNA669376) | soil metagenome | isolation source: Crop rotation soil | place: USA: Cullars Rotation, Alabama | collected 2011
CGCGACAACTTGTCCACGTGGAATTCTAAGCTTAGGATCCCAATGTGCTGGAAAGCGATGACCGTGCGTCCCTCTTCCAGCGAGTGCGTGAGCGGCTTCTCGACGTAGACGTCTTTCCCCGCCGCACAGGCCGCCACAGTCATCGGTACGTGCCAGTGATCGGGACTGCCGATCAGCACGGCGTCGATATCCGCCCGATCGAGCAATGTTCGAAATTCCTTCGTCGACACCGCTTTCGTGTCGGCCAGCTTGGCCCCCTCGGCGAGGTGCACGTCGTAGATGTCGCACACGGCAGCGATCCGCACGTTGGGGATCTCGCGGAGCGATTGCATCAACCGCCGGCAGCGGCCACCCGTCCCGATGCAAGCCACGTTGAGCGTATCGTTCGCACCGAATCCGGAGACGGATTCCGCGTTCAGGCCGGCGAACAAGGCGGCGGCGGCACCGGAGGCTTGCAGGAAATCACGACGGCCGATGGATTTGGAAGTCGGAAACGATTCAGGCATGGCGCAGCACCTGTGTTTTTCGGGCCAGGGGTTTGTCAGGCCGGGGAATGGGCAAAGTGCGACCGAGATCGGTCGGCGGAAACGACGGAATGACTCGGATTTCCGCTCAGTATATACGGCGATTTCCTGGTGTAAACTTGATGGCCTTGGACCTCTCGAGGTCCCCTCCGATATTCCAAACTGGCGACGAACAGCGATCGGCGGGCGACACCAAATGCGCTTGACCGATATGTTTTGTTGCATTATCATAAACGCAACAACACTGATAGGAGTTGAGAATGACCCGCGAACCATGGCAGATCACCCGTGATATGTTTTTGTCGTTTCAGGAAACGGACGACCTGCTGCGACACATCCGCGATCAGGACGCCGTCGCGGCGGAATCGGAAACCAAGGCGTCGACCGCACTCGGCGATCGCCTGATCGTCGAAACGCTCCTGTTCTCCGGACTGCGCAACTCCGAACTGTGCCGGCTCACGCTCCGCGATGCGCCGCCCACCCTCCGCGAACCGGCACTCCAGGTCCGCGGGACGCCGCGCGAGGATCGTACGGTTTTCATCCCAGGTTCGCTCGCGGAACTGATTCGCCGCTATGTGCGCGAGGTACACGGCCTGAACCGTCCGCCCGCGCCCGCTTCACCCGATCTCGACCGGCCGCTGCTCGTCAACGAACGGGGCCGGCCCTACGAACGGACAGGTCTCTATCGCCGGGTCGTGCGAATTCTCACCGAGGCCGGGCTGTCGGAGCGGGCGAGTGTGCAGCTCTTGCGGCACACGTACGGTTACCTCGCGTATGCCCGTACAGGAGGAAACCTGCTGTTCGTCCAGCGGCAGCTCGGACATGCCCACCCGCAGGTCACCAGCATTTATGCGCAGTTTGTCGAGGAATCGTACTCGCAGCTTGCCGACAGCGTTGCCGGCAGCTCGAAGTCTCATTCTCCGCCGGTCGGCAAGGCATCTCGCCCGCGAACCGGCCCAGCCCGTCGAAAGGCCTGACCGTGCCACCAACCGATGCAGTCTTCGATTCCGTATGCGAGCACCTTGTGGAAGTGTTGGGAATCGAACCGAGCGAAATCACGCCCGACTCCCGGTTCGCCAGCGATCTGGGTGGTGAATCGCTCGACGTGATCGATCTCAATTTCAAACTGTCGAAGCAATTCGATGTGCCCATGCGCCTTCAGGAACTCGGTGATGGTGTCGCGTTGGACGAACGCAGAATCCTGACTCCGGAGTCGTTGTCCCACTTGCAGCAGAAGTATCCCTTCCTGGACCTGTCCGCCTGGGTCGATCGACCGATCGACGACCCGAAAGATCTGCTGACGCCCGAGGCAATCGCGGGCTACGTGCGAGCGGCACTCTCCCGGCAGCAGCCGGTTGAGTCAGCCGGCACTTGAGTCCGCTCAGATCTTCACGTTCTCGTCGCGCGGACGCGCCTGGAATTCCAGGTCGACGTCGTCGATCCGCAGGAACGCTGCGGGGAGACCTGTCAGATCAAGATCGCCCGGCGTGATTTTCTCGACGACGATCGCCACCCCCACGCCGCGGCTCGTCTCGTACGCGCCGCCATCCTGGCTGCGGAGCACGGCGACGGCATCCACCCGCTGATACGCCGGTTTCCCGTCCACACCAGCGGAAACGAAATCCGGCACGAACGTGGTTGAAGCGAATTCACGGACCTTGTTCGGATCCTTTGACAGATCCTGGTAGCCGAACAGCACGAGCCGGCACCGCAGATGCTTGAACAGTTCGCGAAACGCCTGCTCGTCCGTCCCGCCGCTGCCGACATAGGCCGACAACAGATACTTCCCGGCCCGCGGGCTGCAGACCTTTTGCGTGAGCAACACGCGTGCGCCCGCCGCGAGCTTCCCTTGCCCCATTCCGCCGCCAAGCCCGTGTCCGATCTGCACATGAAACTGTCCGCTGTGCGATGCGGAGGCTTGCTCCTGAACGAGGCGCACGCCGAACTCGTTGCCGCGTGCTGCGTCCCAGAGCGGCGCCCCTTGCCAGCCGCGCTGCGATTGCAAGCTCCCGGCGGGCGTCAGCGGAGCGCCCGTTTCGAAGCCGCCGTTCACGGTGGGATTCGGATCGTAGGGCGACAGGGCCGCCAGGTTCACATCGGGCGCGGTCCGCTCCCGCGTCGCCGGCGTCAATCCGAGCAGCTTGTACAGCGGCTCACCCTTCGTGACGTGCAGCAACCGCCCGAGTCGGTCCGGAAACATCGTGTCGCTGGAGATTCCAAGTAAGTGAAACAGCGTCGAAACGAAATCGTGCGGCTCGACGCGTCCGGACGCCGGATAGGCCCCCTGTTTATCGCTGGCGCCGTACACTTGGCCTCCCGCGATGCCGGCCCCTGCCAGTGCAAAGCTGAACACCGGACCCCAGTGGTCCCGCCCGCCGTTGGAGTTGATCTTCGGCGTCCGCCCGAATTCGCCGATCGCCACGACCAGCGTTTCGCTGAGCAACCCGCGCTGCTCCAGGTCTTCCAGAAGAGCCGTGAAGCCCATGTCGAACTGCGGACAGAGCACCTCTTTCAGGCGGTCTTCGTTCTGGGCGTGCGTATCCCACATCGGGTTGTCGATGGCCGTGTCGCCGTCTTCGCGCGTCCAGTTGACGTGTACCAGCCGCACGCCCGCTTCGATCAGCCGACGCGACAGCAGCACGCATTGTCCCCACTTGGAACGGCCGTACCGGTCGCGAAGCTTCTCCGGTTCCTGCTCGAGCGCGAATGCGTCGCGGGCCTTGCCCGAGGAGAGCAATCCCAGCGCTTCCTGCGTCAGGTAATCGAAGTTCTGTATCGCCCCGCCCCGTTCCAGTCCCGCGAAATGCCGCTCGACCTGCGCCAGCAACTGTTCGCGCCGATTGAGACGCAAAGCGGGTACGTCGGTCTGCAGGTCGAACGATTCGATCCGGAAGCCCGGCGTGGACGGATCGCACACGATCCGTTCCGGTTCCCACTGTTTGCCGAGGAAACCGGCCGTCTGTCCCGCGGGCTGCACGTTGTCGTTGAGCCGCATCAGGTCCGGAAGCCACACGGACGAGAACACCGGCATCACCGGGCTGGGCTTCAGCATCTTCACCAGCGAGCCGAAGTAGGGCCAATCGGTGGGCTTGATGGCCCGCGCCGTCCCCGGTCCGTAGGGATACCCGGTGAGCAACCAATAGGCGCTGGTGTCATGCGTGTTGTCGTCGGTGGCCAGCGAACGGACCACAGCCAGCTTGTCGGCAATTGCGGCGGTACGGGGCAGCAGTTCGCAGAATTGAATTCCGGGCACGTTCGTCGAAATCGGACGGAAGCTGCCGCGGATTTCCACTGGCGCATCGGGCTTGGGGTCGAATGTTTCGTGCTGCGGCGGCCCCCCCTGCAACCACAGGAAGATCACATTCTTGGCGCGGCCGAACGTGGGAGCGTCGCTGCCGCTGGACGCCGCACGGGCCTGCGCCTGCCACAGCGTGGGGAGCGACAGCCCGGCCATCTGCAACCCGCCGATGCGGATCAGCTCACGCCGGCTGATGCCGTCGCACAACTTCGCCGAAGATCCGTGGATGGAGAACATCGTCAGTTCCAGACAAAAAGATTGCGCGCGCTACGACTCTTGAATATCCGCCCGTTTCAACGACCAGCGTGTGCCCGGTCCAAATGCCACAAACATGTTGCCGGGCATGAACAATTCCCAAGACGGAACGTCGTCACTCTCCTCCGTCTTAGATAGGGTCGGCAGAATGCGAAACAGGCATCCGTTGCTGAAGGTCAGAGTCAGGATATTTCCTGGAATGCCCACGTCAATTTCCACCACTTTGGTATTTTCGATCGCCTTTACGGACTGCTCGACATCCTTAGTCACTTCGGCACTCGATCGCACAATCCCATCGGGCGTGAACAGATTCCAGGCCGTTCCGCAAGTCCCCAGAATCCATTCCCCTTCCGTTTCGCCGGACAGCTTGGAGTGCCGGATTCGAAGACGGCGACCGAAGTGCAACATCAGCTCCGCGCCGAATGCGAATTCCACCTTCCAGCAACGCTGTCCGGCCAAGTCGGAAATCAGCGAATGCAGCTTCCCCAAGTCGCGGGATCGAGAAATTGACCGGAGGGTTGTTGTGGCCATGATGTCAGCCGCTCTGTTCAATTCTGCCAAAACCCCCACCCTCTGGCCAGATCGATGCCAAGAGCGACGACCAATACCTACCGCTTCCTCGCCAGTTCCAGGAACCCCGCGTACCTCGACTGCATCTCCGTCAGGCTGTCGCCGCCGAATTTTTCCACGAATGCCTGGGCGACCGTGAACGCCACAACGCTTTCCACGATCACACTGCAGGCGGCGAGGGCACACACGTCGCTCCGTTCGTACGCCGCGTTCTCCGTTTCCTTCGTCGTCAGGTTGATCGATTCCAGCGGTCGACGCAGCGTGCTGATCGGCTTCATGGCGGCCCGCACGACGAGCGGCTGGCCGTTGGTCATGCCCGCTTCCAGGCCCCCCGCGTTGTTCGTGTGGCGGACATAGCCCAGGCCGGGCGTGTCCACTTGAGCCGGATCATGGGCGATGGCGTCGTGCACCTGCGATCCGGGGCGCCGCGCCGCTTCGAATCCCAAACCGATCTCCACGCCCTTGATCGCCTGAATGCTCATCACCGCCTGCGACAACAGACCATCCAGCTTGCGGTCCCACTGAGCATGAGTTCCGAGTCCAAAGGGGAGGTTGAGCACGCGGACTTCGACGATACCGCCGAGCGTATCCCCCTGTTCCGTCGCCTGGTCGACACGGGCCACGATTTGCGGGTCAGCCTCCGGATCGAGTGTGTACATGGGGCTGGCATCGCGCAGCGCACGCAGTTCGTCCTGCGTCCCGCTCCGCGGCTGTGTCACAATCTGTTCAAGCTGCGTCACGAAACCGAACACTTCAACGCCGAACTCGGCGAGAAGCTGCTGGGCGAGCGCCCCCGCTGCCACGCGCATCGTGGTTTCGCGAGCACTGGCCCGCTCCAGCACGCCGCGGATGGGTCCCAGGTACTTGATGGCCCCGGTCAGGTCGCCATGTCCCGGCCGCGGGCGGTCGACTTCTTTCAGCCGTTCTAACTTGTAGTCGTGATTCACGACCGACAGCGTCACCGGGCTGCCGATCGTCACTCCCTGCCACGTGCCGGTGAGCACATCGACCACATCGGTTTCGAGCTTCATCCGCCCGCCCCGGCCATATCCCCCCTGCCGCCGCTGCAGTTCACGGTCAATCCGGGCCGTGTCGATCTTCAGCCCGGCGGGAAAACCATCGATGAGTGCGAGCAGAATCTTGCCGTGCGATTCGCCGGCCGTCAGGTAACGAAGCATGCGGAACAACTCGAAGGAAACAACGATGCGAACAACTCGGCCTCACGATATCCCAGAATCCCACCAATTGCCACGTAGGTTGGGCTTTCCAGCCTGACGCCGCTGGGTAAGGCATGGTTTCACTGTGAACCGGGATGGCTTCGGTCCTGCGCGAGAGGAGAGCACTCCGTGCGCATGCGTGTGGTATCGGGTGTTGATTCAAATGCCACGGCGCCCCAGTGGACGGTCAATCTTTGCAGCGCCCAGCGGTGTCAGACTGGAAAGTCTAACCTACATTTTCGGTTGTGCCTCAAATGTCAAGGTGTCGGGATGTGCGCTCCAGAATTCGTCCAAGGTGGAATCGTTGACTTCGTCGGCGAACGCGGAGTTTGCCTCCGCTCCCGCCGCCAAAGGAACAACGACTCGATCGATGGTTTCTGCCAATTGTCCTTGAACTTCGGCGGCTGGTGTCGCCACAACCGGAGGCTGCAATCCTGGCTTCGCCACCTCTGGGGAACTGCCGGCAGACTGAAGAGCAAGAACGTTCGCCGCCATTTCAGCAGCGGTGATTTGCGATTGAGCGACACTCGACGACGCTGCCGCGGAAGACCGGACTTCGTCGGCCCCTACGGCGAAGGCGTATCCCAGAATTTCATTCTCGACCCAGATGCCGGGGAACTGCGCCAGAATGGCGTCCCGAGTCTGCTGGCTCTCGGTGAACAGGTGGCCGCCTGACACCTTGTTGTAGAGTCGATAAATCGGGAGCACCGACTGAGACACCTGCCTCGCAAACATCTGACCCTCGACTTTTTCGAAATTCCATCCCACCGACACCAGGATGTCGCGCTCTCCGAGGGCCGTGGTGTAGTAATGCTCCCCGGTATTCGGATTGTACAGGCGATACAGCGGCGTGGACTTTGCCACGGGCAGTGCGGCCACGGCCCAACCCGGCTGGTCGCTCGTTTCATCCCGCAATCCATAGCCGGTGACCGCCTGAAACTCGAACGTCGACGTCGTGAACACATGCTGGTCGGCGTTGCCGTTGTACGCCCGATACATGCGCTGGATGGGATAGACCGTGTCCGTGTCCGAATAGCGCACTGTGTGGATGCCATCGAACATGTACTGGCCCGATGTCGCCGACAGATTGCCGGGGACCTGTGTGATCTGGGCGCCCGTGGTATCCAAAACCAAGGTGCCTCCGTTGGGGGTCAAACCGGGCGAACCCCGTTCAATGACGATGGTACTCCCCAGGGGATTGACAAAGCTGCTGTTGCTGATGAAGACGCTCTCAGAGTGAAGTACGCCGGGACCATGAAGGACGATCGGGATGGACGCCGGCTTGGTCGCCAAAACCGAATCAGGAAACTCTGCATAGCCGACTTGCCACTCGCCGTTTTGCAGTCGGACGCTCATAGGGTGCCCGTTTAAGTCGACTGGATACGTGACGGCAAATGCCCCCAGTTTTCCCTGTCGGAGGGCGTGGCCGCTCGCGTCGGTGACGCGCTGGACTCCTGTTGAGAACGTGTAGATCCCCTGATCTTTCGTTTCCCAGTGTCCGATGGGGGGCGTGATGGAATAGGTGGCCGTGATGGACGAGTTTCCGGCGGATGAGCTTGAACTCACAAATTTGGCAACCTGCTCATAATTGTTGGGGCCCGTGACAACCACATTTCCTGTTTTCAGCGTGGCCGCATTCACGGGGCTGGCAGTGCTGCCCGTGTACTTCACACGGAAGGAAAATGTGGGCGCCGACAGATTCGTGACGATCAGCGGATTGACCGTCGGCTCCGGTCGGGAGGGTGGAACGACCGGCCCACCCGCGGTTTTCAGTAACCAAGGCTCGGTACCGTGCTGGCCGTCATCGGCGCTGAAAATCAGATTTCCGTTGAGGATTGTGCCGACGGTCGCGAATTGATTCCTGGCGACCGGCACAGTTCCGAGCATCGTTCCGTCACTTTTCCAGAGGCCATTGTCCATCGTGAAATACAACGTCCCATTGCCTTTCACCAGGCTGCCAACACCACTCGATGAGTTGCCATAACCGTTCGACTCCTTGAGCCTCACCGTTCCCGCTGCCGTACCGTCCGTTTTCCAGAGATCGGCAACATAGGGCGTATGTTGTGGGCGGATCCCAATCAGTTGCGTGAAGCGGCTCCCCCTCAGGAAGTACAGCGTTCCATTGACATTTGTTAAATGGACAGCGTCTCCATCGAGGACTGGATCTGCAAACTGGACCGTGCCCTCCGATGTGCCGTCGCTCGACCACAAACCTCCGGCGGTGAAGAACAGGCGACCATTTCGATTCACAAGGTCGACGGCGCCGACGGGTATCGACTCCCTGAAGGGGGAGGAGTGTGTGAATGCGCGAATCGTCTTGACCAACACGGTGCCGGCAGCCGTGCCATCGCTCTTCCAGAGATTTGTCCCATGCGTCCCGACATTGACAATCGAAAAATCCCCGCTGGGAGAATCATCGGACATGGCAAAATACACGGTGCCGTTCACGTCGGTCAGGTTGTAGATGCTGGAACCAAACTGTATATCTGCATTCCCCTGAAGTGGAATTGTTCCTGCCGCGGTGCCATCGCTTCTCCACAATCGCGGACCTTGCGCACCCGTATACGCGGCGAAATACAGCGCACCGTTGATGTTGGTCAGTTCCGAGGGAGCCGAGCCGTTGCTGCCGGCCACGATGTCTTTAACGATCCGGGTCCCGGCGCGAGTACCATCGCTGGTCCACAATTCCAAACCGTGAACCCCGTCGGTCGCCGTAAAGTACAGGCGTCCCCCCACCGCGACGTGTTCCGAAATCTTTCCCGCTCCGCTGCTGCCGGACACAGAATCCTTGAGCAGGACAGTGCCGGATGAAGTGCCATCGCTGGTCCACAACTCCGAACCGTGAACTCCGTCGTTCGCCGTAAAGTACAGGCGTCCCCCGTCCGCGACGAGTTCCGAAATCCTTCCCGGTCCGCTGGCTCCCGACACAAAATCCTTAAGCAGGACTGTGCCGGACGATGTGCCATCACTCTTCCACAGATCGGCGCTGGCAGAGGACGCACTTCCGTGACGGGCGTCGATCGCGCTGAAAAACAGCGTGCCATTCACATTGGTGAGGAATGTGGGCCCCGATCCGTTGACGCCCGGATTGATGTCCTTGACCAGTACCGTTCCAGTTGCGGTGCCGTTGCTTTTCCAGAGTTCTCCGCCGTGCGACGGATCCTCAGCCGTGAAATACGCAACCCCGGAAACGTTGACGAAGTTGTACGGGTACGACCCCGCCGCGGGCAGGGGGTTGATATCCCGCAACAGTTCGGGCGTGACGGCCAGCAGTTGCCGGCTTTCCAGCACTTCAACGTTCGAATGCTGAAATCTGCGGCCTGCCTTGCGGCGATCGACAGAACTCGGCGAAGTCCGAAGCGTCGGCGCCCAAGACCAGGCTCCCCAACCAGGCCCCGGCGAGAACAACTTGCGAACCTGCGAACGCCATGTGGTGATGTGCATCGATTTGCCTCGTCTGCTTCGTTCGAGTGCCCGAACCAATTCGCTACCGACCACACATCAGCGACGCGCTGAAGTGTCGACACCCCGACCATGTCACCGGAACGTCTGACTCGTGTTTCTCACGGGGACCGGTGCGTCCAACGCGCCGGGGGTCAACGTATCGGGAAGAGCGCTCCAGAATTCATCCAGCGCCAGATTGGCGTCTTCTTCTCCGGAGGTCGAAGAGGTCGATTCCGCTGTCTTCACGAACGCAACGGGCGTTCCCTGTTTGGAGCTGTCCGCCAGTCCGCTCACCTCGACAACCGGGGACGCCACCACCGCCGGCTGCGATCCTGGATTGGGCACCTCTTGCGAACGGCTTGCCGACGGCAGCGTGAGGACATTCGCTGCCATTTCAGCCGCCGTGATTTGCGACTGAGCGACACTGGACGCGGCTGCTGCGGAAGACCGGACTTCGTCCGCCCCCACTTGGAATCCATATCCCAGAATGCCGTGCTGGACCCAGATGCCGGGGAATTGGGCCAATATCGAGTCCCGCGTCTGCTGGTTCTCAGTGAATATGTGCCCGCCCGAGACCTGATTGTAGAGTCGATAAATCGGAGAACCGATGTTGCCGTCCGTCGACATGTACCCTTCGACCTTCTCGAAGTTCCACCCCAGCGAGACCAGGATGTCGCGTTCGCCGCTCGAAGTCGTGTAGTAATGCTCGCCGTTGTTGTGATTGTACAGGCGAAGCAACGGGATCGTATTCGGCACGGGACTGGCGGCGACCGCCCAGCCTGCCTGATCGGTGGTTTCATCGTGCAGGCCGTATCCCGTAATGGTGCGGAACTCGGCCGTGGACGTCGTGAACACGTGCTGGTCGGCGTTGGGATTGTACGTCCGATACATCCGCATGATCGGAACGACGATATCCACGCCCGAATATCGCACCGTGTGCATGTTGTCGAGCATGTACTGACCGGATTTCGCTGAGAGATCGGCAGGCTGTTGCGTGAGCAGGGCGCCGGTCGTGTCGACGATCAACAGCGATTTCCGATCGGACGTTCCCGCGGGTCGCGAATGGCTGTTGATGACCACCGTGCTGGCCCAGGGATTCTCGAAAACATTATTCTGCACATCGAGCCTGTTCAGCCCGAAAAACGAGTAGTCGGGATCTGGAAATTGCTCCATCACGAGTGGAATCGATCCGGGATTCTCGTCCAACTTGGTGATGCGGCTGGAATCTCTCGAGACGACTAACATCTCCCCATTGATCAATTGGATGGTGACGTTGGATCGTTCGTCCGGGTAAACGGGAAAGGAGACTGCGAAGGCGCCCAGATTTCCCTGGCGAACGACATTACCGAGTGAATCTTTGACAGGCTGTGTGCCGACTGCAAATCGATAGATCCCCTCATCCACCTCACGCCAGGCGGAACTTGGAGCCGCCACCGAATAGGTGGCGACTCGGGACGAACCACCCGCATTGGAATCTACGCTCACAAACGTAGCCACCTGCTGGTAGCCATTGGGGCCGGTCACCGTGACGTTTCCCGTTCTAAGAGTGGCCTCATCCACGGGGCGGTGATTACTGGTCGTGTATTTGACCTTGAATGAGAACGTGTGTGCCGACAGGTCCGTGACGATCAGGGGATTGACGGTTGGCCTGGGCGCCGACGAATTCGGTGCCCCATTCAAGCGTAGAATCCACGGTTCGTAGCCGCGCACGCCGTCGTAAGCCGCAATGAACACATGGCCATTCACGATGGCCTGAAATTCCCACGAACTCAGCGCACTGAAATCCCCAACCAACACAGGCTGGGCGTGACCTGCAGCTCCATCGCTTCGCCAGAGTCCATCATCACGCGTGAAATATAGTGTACCGTTGACGTTTGCGAGCGGACGGTCGCTGCCTGCCAGGCGTGTCCCAGGGTCCGTGCCATCGGAAGTCCACGAGGTAGAACTCCCAGTCGTCCAGATCGAGGTCGCGCCGATGTAGCTGGCGTTTATTTGCACGGCATTGAAGTACAGTTTCTCATTGACGCTTCTCAGGCCCACGATCAAGTCGCTGAGTCTGCCGAGAGCAATCAACCTTGTGCCGGCGCTGGTCCCGTCGCTTGTCCATAGACCACCCCCGCTGAAATACAATCGCCCATTCAAGTTCGCGAGCCCGACAGGCCCTACGGGCGCTTCCCCCGACTGATAATAGGCGGGATAGAACTCGGAACGAATCGTCTTGACCAGCACCGTGCCGCCTGCCGTGCCATCGCTCTTCCACAGATTTGTCCCGTGCGTCCCAATTCCGAAGTTCGGAAAGCCGTCGGACCGCCGCGAAAGATCCGCCATGGCAAAGTACAAGGTGCCGTTCACTTCGGTAAGTCCGTAGACCCGGTCGCCGAATTGCAACTCCTCTTCTCCTTGGAGCGCAAACGTCCCCTCCGAGGTCCCGTCGCTCCTCCACAGCCGCTGACCTTGCAATCCCGTCTTCGCGGCGAAGTACAACACGCCGTTGATGTTGTTGAGTTCCGACGGGGCCGACGCTCCGCTGCCCGGCGCCAGGTCCTTGATCATTCTTGTGCCGGGACGAGTGCCGTCGCTCGTCCAGAGTTCTCGGCCGTGGACGCCGTCGCTCGCGGTGAAATACAACCGCCCCCCCATCTCGGTGAGTTCCGTAATTTCTCCCGGTCCGCTGGCCCCAGGCAGGAAGTCTCTGAGCAGCACGGTGCCGGATGCCGTACCATCGCTTTTCCAGAGTTCGTTGAAGTTGGTCGAAGTCCCGCCGTGACGTGCATCGCGCGCACTGAAAAAGAGCGTGCCGCCCACATTCGTGAGACCTCGGGGGGACGAACTGCCGGACCCCGGATTGATGTCTTTGACGAGCACCGTTCCCGCCGACGTCCCGTTGCTTTTCCAGAGTTCTTCGCCGAGTGACGGATTCTGCGCGATGAAGTACGCAATTCCCGAAACGTTGACAAAGCCTGTGGGGTTCGATCCCCCCGCCGGCGTTGCGCGTGTATTGACGTCCACCGCCAGCGTCGTGGTCGCGACCGTGCCACGGCTTTTCCACAGTTCCCTGCCGAGGTTTGCGTCAACTGCAGAGAAATACAGCGTGCCGTTGGCGTTCACGAGTTCCGTCGGGAACAGTCCGTCCCGGACCATCACGGTTCCTGACGCTGAGCCGTTGCTCTTCCACAAAGCGGAGGCCGCTGTCCCCGTCCCGGACGCGAAATACAGCACGCCGTTCACGTTCTCCAGTTCCGCGTGCACTGAATCCCGTGCTCCACCGGGATTGAGGACCTTCATGAGACGGGTCCCCGCGGAGGCCCCGTTCGACGTCCACAACTCGAGCTTTTCCCTGTCGTCGGTGACGGCAAAGTACAATCTGCCGTTTACATTCGTGAAATCGGACAGGGATGCGTCGCTGCGGCCTGCCGAAAGGTCTCGGACCACCACGCTTCCGCTGCCGGTTCCATTGGTCTTCCAGAGTTTACCAGCGTGGCTGGAGTCTCCGGCCCCGAAATACAGCGTGCCGTTCATGTTGGTAAGGTTTGTCACCCCATCCAATTCCAATCCGTTGGAATCCAGAATGGGGATCTTGGACGACCCCGCGACGGTACCATCGCTTTTCCAGAGTTCGTCGACGAGGAACGTAAGATGCCCGGTAAAGTACAATGTGCCATTGACGTTCGTGAGGTGCTTCGGGAAGTTCAGGTCTGGGATGTCGACAATTCGTGTCCCGGCACTCGTGCCGTCGGTCTGCCAAAGATCTCGTCCGAAACTGAAATACAACGTGTTCTTCACACTCGCGAAGCTGAACGCAGGGGGCGTACTCACCGAGGCATAGGCGTAACTCAGCGTCTTCAGAAAGGCTGTCCCTCCCTGAGTGCCGTTGGTTTTCCAGAGGTCGAGCCTTCCGGCATTGGTCAGCACAGGAAAGTACACGGAACTCCCCAAGGACGCTAACTGACTCGTACCCCGCGACCGAAAATCGTAGAGTCGGACCGTGCCCGACGCCGTCCCGTCGCTTTTCCAGAGGGCCTCGACGCCGTCGCTGCCCGTCGCCACAAAATACACGCTGCTCCCCACCGCCAGCACCTGCTGCGGCTTGGAATCTCCAGTTGTATGCAGCGGATTGATATCCCGGAGTAATTCCGGTTGTAGCGCGGCCAGCAGTTGCCGGCATTCCAGCACTTCGACAGGCGGAATCGCAAAGCTACGGCCCGACTTGCGGCGAGTAGCAGTCATCCGCCAGGCACCGATCACCTGGGCCCAGGACGACGCTCCCGGGCGATTTCCTACCGAGAACCACTTGCGAATCCGCGAACGCCATCGGGCAATGTGCATCGATTTACCTATTGCGGTTCGTTCAAGCGTCCAAAGCCATCTCATTCGGCCCCGGCAGTTTCGAATCGGGAGAAGAAGACTCTGCAGTCAAACGGTCACCGGCCGCACCGCGACGCTGGGCGTCTGTATCATCATTCGCTAACAGACAGCAGCGTGGTACCCCTGTCAAGCGGGACATGGGTCGATCTTAAGATTGAGGCTTGAGATTCACGAGCTAGTGCCGCACGCGACCTGAGTAGAACTACCTAGTTCGGCGACGCAGTTCAATGGGACCGCGACTCCCAACTCTCCGATCCCACGAACGTCAGGCCGTCCAGCACAACGCTGATGGGCCACGCGGGAATTGCCCGTCGATCGGAAAACCCTTCCACAGCTCACATCCGGCAGCATCAGCAGCACCGCGTCGCCGCTGCATCCCTGGAAGAGGAACTTCCGAACTTCTTGCGCCAACCTCACCCGGGAGATACCCCTTTCCGTGCAGGAATTGCTACCATTGCATGCGGTTCTCCTGGGCTCGTTCGGAAGGGCGCTCGGTCATGGCGATGCTGGAGGTGCTGGTCGGAAGCCATATCGGGCAGTGTTTCGACCTCACGGCAAAACGAGAAGCAGTGCTGGGACGCGACGGGGTTTGCGATGTGGTTTTCCCCACGAAAACCATTTCGCGACGCCACGCGCGGATTCTGCAGACGAGTGCGGGCTTCTTCATCGAAGACCTGAACAGCGTCAATGGCACGTACGTCAACGGGAAACGGATCGCCGCCCGGACTCCGCTCAAGGACCTGGACCGGATCCATCTCTACGAGATCGTCCTGTCGTTCTATGTCGCCGGGAAGCCGGAAACCGCCCCGAAGAGCGGCGAAGACGCGATCCAGCCGCGCGACGAGGATTCGCATTTCGACGCCGTCATCGGCCTCACGGAAGCGCAGATCGCCGGAGAACGCGAAAAACTGCGGGCCGTGCTGGACATCACCCGCAGCCTGGGGAGTTCGCTCGACATCGAGGAACTCGTGCCCAAGATCATGGACGGGCTATTCGAGATCTTTCCGGGGGCGTCCGACGGCCACCTGCTGCTGGCCCAGGGAAGCCAGAACGAGCTGATTCCCCTGGGCATCAAGCATGGGCGCGGCACCCCCACCGGCTCCATCACCCTGCGGCCGATCAATACGACGCTCATGACGCAGGTCATGTCCGCGAAGGAAGCGGTCCTGGTCAGCGATTCCTCGTCCGAAAACGACACCGTGATGGGTGCGCCCACCCATTCCCAGATTTGCGCGCCCCTCATCGGCCCGTCCCGCATGGCGCTCGGCGTCATCTCCCTCGAAACCACCGATTCGCAGCAACCGTTCAACCGGGAAGATCTGGATGTGCTCGTGAGCGTGGCCGCGGTGGCAGGTCAGGCCATCGAGTACTCCTACATCCATGAGTCGAGGCTCAAACTCGACCGCCGTGAACGGGAGCTGGCCACGGCCCGCCAGGTCCAGTTGCGTTTGCTCCCTCAGCGACGGCCCGACATTCCGGGATACCGCTTCCACGACTTCTACCTGGCGGCCGATGAAATCGGCGGCGACTTCTTCGGCTACATCCCCCTGCCGGGCGGACGCTTCGCCGTCGCCGTGGCGGACGTGGTGGGGAAAGGCCTCTCCGCCGCACTCACCGTCGCCCAGCTCAGTGCCGAGGTGCGTTACGCCTTGGGAACGGCGAGCAGCGCGACGGAAGCAGTCTCGCAGCTCAACAGCCGCCTGTGCGAACTCGACCACCGGTTCGTAACGCTCGTGTTGTGCGTGCTCGATCCCCGCAATAACACCTTGATCATCAGCACGGCCGGTCATATGCCCCCCTTGCGGCGCCGGAAAGGCGGCGAGGTGCAGGAACTCGTTGTCCCGAACGGCGGCCCGCCCCTGGGGATGGCGGTCGATTCCGTTTACGCCGAAACCGAGGTCTCTCTCGAACCGGGAGATATCGTAATGCTGTTTACAGACGGCATGACCGAGACCAGCAACTTGCACACCCGGGAACTATTCGGATTGAATCGGCTGCAATCTTCGCTGGCTCGCGCTCCGGCTGACGTGGAGCAGTTGATCGGGACCCTCATCGCGGACGTCACCGCATTTCGTTCCGGCGGGCGGCAGAACGACGATATCTGCGTCGTCACGTTCTCCCGGCAGGTCGCCAAGGCGTAGCACGCTTGCAGACCAGTTACCCGGCCACGCCACCGAGCTTGCCTCGGTGGTTTCCGCGCTTTTGCACTACTGCCGCCAAACTTGACGTTCGGTAGCGGACCAGCGCGGCAACCAACCGCTCAAGGGGGGTGACGAAATGTACTCTCTGATATAATCCGTCGCGGTATCGTTCTCGCTGCAGACTCACCACTCGTCCGTTCAGGAGCGCCCCTGATGTCTACCGTTCCCACCCTGTTCCCGACCACCGTTGTAGGCAGCCTGCCGCGACCGCACTGGGTGCTCGATCTGTTCCAACGCAAATGGTCGGGAGCGGTCACCGACCAGGAATTCAACGCCCGCCTCGATTCGGCCGTACTGGGCGCCATTCAACTGCAGGAGATGGCGGGGGTCGACATCATCACCGACGGCGAGTACCGGCGGGAGAGCTACGTGAAGGTGTTCGCCGAGCGAACCGAGGGTTTCGAACGAGACCTGCTCGACGGCTACCCGATCCTCGATGACGGCAGCTACTACAACTCGCAGACGCGGCAGGTCATGCCGTACACTCAGCCCACGTCGCCGCTGCGCTATCCGGCCGTGGTGCGGAAGATCAAGTACGACAAGCCGATCGTGCTCGACGAAGCCCGCTTCCTGCTGGCGAATACCAAGACCCCCGCGAAAGTCACGCTCCCTTCGCCCTACATCCTGGCCCGGCGGTTGTGGCACCCGAACTTCTCACGCGACGCCTATCCCACGCGTGCCGAATTCATGGAATCGATCATCGGCATCCTGCGGAAAGAGGTGCTGGCGCTGAAAGAGATGGGCGCCTACTTCATCCAACTCGACGATCCCTGGCTGTCGTTGTTCGTGGACACCGACTACCGCAAGAACTTCCCGAACGTCGAGGCGGAAATCGATCTGAGCATCGGCGCCATCAACCGCGTGTTCGAAGGAGTGAGCGGCGTGAAGACCGGCGTTCACTTCTGCCGGGCCCATTACAACCGTCTGACCGGCATCTGGGGAAACTACGAGTTCGTGATGCCGCATCTGCACAAGTTGAAGGTCTCGCAACTGGTGATGGAGTTCGCGCTGCCGAACGCGGGTGGGTTGGACGTACTCAAAGGTTTTCCGAAAGATAAGGAACTGGGGCTGGGTTGCGTGGACGTGCGGGCGGCCGACATTCCGACGGCCGAGGGCATCGCGGCAATGGTGCGGGAGGCGGCGAAGCACGTGGGACGCGATCGAATCACGCTTAATCCCGACTGCGGCTTTGCCCCTTCGAATACGAACCCGATTCCGGTGGATGAAGCGTATCTGAAGCTCAAGGCAATGGCGGAGGCGGGGAGGTTGCTTCGCGGAGCCTGAGACAGAAAAATCCGAAGCATGAAATTCGAAGTTCGAAACAAGAATGAGTATGAGGAGGGAATTCCGAATGGGACGCCCCACGCTCGTGCGCGGGGCGTTGAACTTCTCCTTGGTTTCGCGTTTACTGCTAGGGGCCATGGGGCTGCACGGCGGGTGAATCGACACCCCGCATCAGCGCCAGCCTCAAGATATTTGCCGATAAGGTTTTGCATTTATGGCCCGTGAAGCGATCTTCGAAGCGAGTCTGGATTACTTCCTGTCGCCGATCGGTTCGTACCTGAAAGACGAGACCGTCACCGAAGTCATGGTGAACGGGCACAACGAGGTGTATATCGAACGCCGCGGCCGGCTCGAATATACGGACGCCAAATTCCCCAGTGCCGATGCGCTGCTTTCCGCCGTGCACAACATCGCCCAGTACGTGGGGCGCGAGATCGACGAAGATCGGCCGGTGCTCGATGCCCGCCTGCCGGACGGTTCGCGCGTGCACGCGGTGATTCCCCCCAGCGCCCGCCGGGGAACCTACCTCACCATCCGCAAGTTTTCCCGCAATGTGCTGACGCTGGAAGACCTCGTGCGAATGGGGAGCATGTCGGACCCGGCGCGGGAGTTTCTCGAAATCTGCGTGCGGCTGCACAAGAACATGATCGTGTCCGGGGGAACGGGGACCGGGAAAACGTCGCTGCTCAACGCCCTGTCGACCGCCATCCCCGAAGAAGAACGCATCGTCGTCATCGAAGACAGTTCGGAACTGCGGCTGGTGCAGCCGCATTGCCTGTACCTGGAAGCCCAGCAGGCCGATTCGTACGGCAAGGGGGGACTGTCGATCCGGCAGTTGTTCGTGGCCTCGTTGCGAATGCGGCCCGACCGCATCGTCGTCGGGGAAGTCCGCAGCGGCGAAGCGCTGGACATGATTCAGTCCATGATCAGCGGCCATGCCGGGAGTTTGACGACAGTGCATGCCAGTACGCCGCGTGATGCGCTGGTGCGATTGGAAACGCTTTCGCTGATGTCCGATGTGGAAATCCCGATCTATGTGGCCCGAGCTCAGGTGGGGTCCGCCATCCATCTGATCGTGCAACTCAGCCGATTTTCGGAAGACGGCTCCCGGCGGGTGACGCGGATCTCGGAAGCGTGCGGGCTGGAAGGGGAACAATACGTTTTGCGAGACTTGTTCGTGTCCCGGCTGCATGGCCGGACCCGGGCTGGAAAGATCGTGGCGGAACTGGCCTGGGCCGAAAATCAGCCGACGTTCGCCAAGGAAGTCTTCGAACAGGGAATGGAAGACCGCATTAATCACACTCAGGAGCTGTGGCAGAAGTAAAGCACGCCGACCAGTCGGACGGTCTGCCGGCCTTTGCCGGTGCCGGCACGGCGTGCCGGTTTTCCCTGAAAAACATGGCATTTTGCGGATTCGAGGGATACGATACAGCGTAAACGGTGTTGAATTCTCAGTAGAGACTGGGGTGAGTTGAATCCTCGGGGCTTTCCGGGAAATCGTCGCCGAACCGTGCGGTAAGCCGAAACTTGTGGCGAAACGACAAATGCGATCGCAATCAATCCGTCCCACCGCGAAGAACCGCCGCCAAGGCGCGGCCAGCCTGGAATACATCCTGGTGCTGGGAGCGGCGTTGCCAATGGCCGGGGCGAGCATTTATTACGGAGGCACGATTGTGCGGCTGGCGTATGAAATGACGTGCGTGCTGGTCGCGTGGCCGTTTATGTGAAGGTGGTCGCTGGAATCGAGTGCCGCAAAACAAGTCTGTGTGAAATCGCTCAGTGCAACCAGTTTCTCAAGGTTTTCGAATATGCAAATGATTTCCAAGCTGCGTCAGCTCGCACGGAAGGTCCACCAGGACGAGCGCGGACAGGTGAGTCTCGAAAACATCCTGATCATCGGGGCCATCGCCCTGCCCATCCTGATTTTCATCATCAAGTTCGGTTGGCCGCAAATCAAGAAGTACTTCAACTCCGGCCTCACCGAGCTGCAGGGCGAGACGCAGAAGGTGACGAACGGACAGCCGTAAACGAACGACAGCAATAATGGTCTCGACGGCGCTGCTGTTGGTTTTCGTGCTGATTTCGGCAGTGACCGACCTGCGGCGCCACAAGATCTACAACTGGACCACGTATCCGGGTATTGCCACGGCATTCCTGGTTCATGCGCTGGGAGGAGATGAAGTCAGCCTGGAAGAGGGATTGAAAGGGTTCGGCGCCTGCGGGCTGGTGATGCTGATCTGTTTCGTGCTGTTCAACATCGGAGGCGGCGACGTCAAGTTGGTGGCCATGATGGGGGCGTTTCTGGGCCTGCAACAGGGCCTGGAAGCCATGTTGTGGACGTTCGTGGTGGGTGGAGCGGTTGGTCTGGCGGCGCTGATCTGGCGCGAGGGATTTCTGAATCTGGTGAAGAAAGCGCTGCGGCATCTGCTGTGGGTCGTGCGACTGGCCCACTGGCTGCCGCTTTCGGATGACGAACGGGAGATGTTGCAGCCTCCGTTGTACCTCGCCCCGTCCGCTCTAGTCGCCGCAGTGATTGTGTCGTTCGATCTGATCAACATCTGAAAAAGCCTGCAGTCGAAGTTGCGTTTTGAGGATTCTGGAATTCGAAATTGTTTCGGATTCCGAGATTCGGATTTCGAATTTCAAGCATCGCGGTATCGAGAGTCCGTTATGAACCGCGCCATTCTCCTCGAGTGCTGGCCTTGGTTTCTGGCGCTCGTCGTTTCATTCGCAGTACTGCTGCTGCTCGCGGCGTCGGCGCGCGCACGGCTCCGCTGGGCGCGGCTGCGGGAACTGCATCGTTGCCAGCAGGGGAGCGCCCAGTCGCTGAGTTTCGTGCTGACGCTGCCGATCTTCATCATGGTGGTGATGTTCATCGTGCAGGTCAGCCAGCTCATGATCGGCATCACGATCGTGCACTATTCGGCCTTCGCGGCGGCGCGGGCCGCGATGGTCTGGTTCCCCGCCATGATGACGCTGCCGGGAGAAGTGCTGCCGTCGAATCAGGTGCTGATGGTCCCGCCGGACGATCCCACGTACGCGCCGCAGTACAACGGCAATCGCTGGTCGATTCCGCCCATCAACTACGCCACGCCGCAGCAGCAATGGAAGTACCGCAAGGTGTGGGGGGCAGCCGTAATGGCCTGCATGCCGATTGCCCCGTCGGGAATGCTGTATCAGCCATCGAACTCCGCCGTGCAGGCGCAGACCGCTGCGCAGATCTATCAGGCCCTGACGCCCAACGCCCCACCCAACCCGCGGATCCCGATCCGCCTGCAAAACAAGCTGTCGTACAGCATCCGGAATACGTCGGTACAGATTTCGGGCATCGATAAGGACAGCGCCTCGGGACCGGCATCGTACAACCCCAGCAACCACCCCGATCCGGACGTCGTGTGGAATCCGTACGAAATCGGCTGGGAAGACCCGATTACCGTCACCGTGCAGCACAACTTCGCGCTCCTGCCCGGGCCGGGTCGCTGGCTCATCCGGCAACTCACCAGCCCGAACGGACAACCGGACCGGGTGAGCAGCACGATCCAGGTGCTGGCGGGCGATAACGGACAGCCGTTTTATGCCACGTCGCTGACGGCGTCGGCAACGCTATCCAACGAAGGATTGAAATCGATGATGCCGAGTCTGCTGACGAATGACTGAACGGGGTTCGCGACGGATATCGAGATGCGACTGAAATCAGACGTTGTTCCGTAGTGCACAGGAGCTGGAACCACCCCCACATGGGGGGTGACGTGGTGGGAATCGAGAGCGCGTCATGAAGATTGTCGATCGTGAACTGATGGCACAGTGGAATATCCGTCGCTCGGGATTCGCCCGGCTCTTTTCTGGTTTGCCCCGCTTCGTCGCCCGCGTGCACACCGACCAGCGCGGGACGATCAGCATCCTGACGATCCCCACCCTGATTTTCTTCGTGATGCTGCTGGGCATGCTCATCAACGTCGGCAAGCACGTCGACGACAAGATCAAGGTGCAGAACGCGTCCGATGCGGCGGCCTACACCGGGGGCACGGTGCTGGCGCGGGGCATGAATACGCTGGCCTTCACCAACCACTTGTTGAGCGACATCTTCGCCCTCACCGCCATCATGCGCGAAGCCCGCGACAAGCATTCCGACCAGTTCATCCCGGAGATCCTGCAGGCCTGGTCGACGCTCGGACCGATTTTCGCCCGCGCCGAATTCCCCAAGTTCAAGTCGTTGGGCGGGGCGATTCCGCCTAAGGTGCCGCTGGAACAGGACCTCGTACGGACGTACAGCGAAATGGCCCAGGCGATTTCGCCCATCGTGCTGCCGGTGCTCGAATACGTGCTGCAGGAACGGTTGATTCCCAGATTTCAGCGGGCGCTCGTCCGCAACCTGCCCGGCGTGGCGCAGAATGCTTCCTCGGAAGTCGCGCGACGGTATGGCGCTCCGGGGAACGGTCAGCAGCAGAGCCCGCAACAGACACAGGGCGTTCCGATGACGGCCCTGCTCTGGCGAACGAGCGTGCTTCCCGTTGGCTACCCCGACGAAAACGATCCTCTGCTGCGTACGCTTCCTGCCGTGGATCCCGCTCCCACGGACGGCACGGACTATAACGCCGTGGGCTCCAGCGGAACGCAGTACCTGGCGATCGCCACCCGGCAGCGCGAAGTCCTGGCTCGGGAATACCTGCGGCATTGGAACGCATGGACGAATCCGAACGACTACTTCGACGACTTCGTGCAGTTCTTCGATATGGAAGGCAAGATGTCGCAGTACGCCAACTTGTGGCGGATCTTCTGCTGCGGCCAATTGCTGCGACTGCTCAGCGAGTATCCTGAAACCAACCTGCCGCACGTCATCCGCCTCACGAATAACGGACTGGAGCCGGACCAGTTGCGGACGATGGCCGATCAACAGGCCATCAATCAGTACATCGATGCGAACTTCAACTTCCTGGGGGTGGCCTACCGCAGCCCGATCGCGGAAACGTCCCCCGGGATGTTCAAGAACCGGCTGGTGACGTCTCCCTCGGCATCGAACCCGGTGGGTTTCGCGGAGGTGAGTGTGTTCATTCCCCGACCGCGGCATCGCTGCTGCCCCTGGGCCTGGCCGGTCTACACGCAGAATGGAGTGTCCTGGGCTCACAACCGCGACAACTGGCCCACGGAATGGAATCTGATCAATCAGAACTGGACGGCGCAAATCCTGCCGGTGGTGAGCGACAACCTCATTTCCGTCTTGCAGAGTCCGATGACGCAGCAGTTCGTGCAGGGTTATCAGCCGCCCAACCTGGGAAGCGTCACCCCGCAACAGATCCGGCAAGTCAACACGCACTAACTCCGGAAAGCTTCGAGCATGAATGCCGGATCGCAGATCGGCCGACAGCGAGCGAATCTCGAAGGGCGCAGGTTCCGACGACGGCGCGGCGTGTCGCCCGTGGAGTTCGTGCTCAGTTTGCCCGTCCTGCTGTTCGTGATGGCGCTGATCATCGATTTCGGCACGCTCGCTTCCTGGAAGGCCCGCGCCGCCGTGTCGGCCCGGCAATCGGTCTGGCGACAGAGGTACGACCGCACGGGAGCCTCGGACCCGCAAATTCCCGGCTGGCCCGGACAGTTGGGTGTGGGTGGCGGGGCACAATTGTTCAACGACCCGTTCGCTCAGTTCCCCGTCGTCCGTGGCCCGGTGCTCGCGCCGCAAAGCGCCAATACTTCGCTGACCGTGGATCCGAATCTGCTCGATATCGCCGGCGGGGTGCAGACCGGTACATCGTCCATCCGCGTTCGGCTGCCGCTGCTTCCCGGTTTACCGCGCGTGAGCTTCAATCCGCAGGCGCCGCTGCTCTCCAGTCGCTGGCAGTTCGGCAACATCGGCCTGCCGAACAACGTCTGGCGGCGAATTCCGTTGCTCTATCCACAATTGCGCCCGGACACGTTCTTCGCGCGCGTCCCGCAGGAACGGGCGGCGTACATCGAGGCGGCCATGGCCATTTTTTCAGCCCCCTTTCGGCCGCAACTGGACCCGCTCGATCGAGATCAAGAGTTGCATCAATACCGGCTGGAACGGTTCGGGCAGGACTATGGCTATGACTTCCATCCCCTCATCTCGAGTTGCTACAGGCCTCCTCCCGGTCAGACACCCGGGCCGGCAAGTCCGGGGTGCACTGCGTGCCTGCTCGATCCCAACGCCGTGTATCAGGAGTATGTGAATACACCCGGCCGGAACCAGGGCCTGCTCCAGAAGATTTATGGTGCGTCGCCGAATCGTGGCGGACGTGGAGGCGTGCCGGAACAGATGGCGCAGACATTCATCCAGATGTATCGTTGGCAAATCAGCCAGTTGCAACTGGTCGTCCCCCCGGACCAGGCGGCGATTGCTGCCATCCAGGCCAAAATCGACCAGCTGAATACCTTTATCGGGACATTGAATTGATTCCTGCCGGGGGCCGGTGCCTGGTAGCGCATGCTGCGCTTCCCGACGCACCCGACTGACAATTTGCGAAGTCTCGCCAGCCGCGGAAAATTGAACGCTCTCCTTCGAATTCACCATGAGCCGCGGCCTGTCCACTCCTCAATTGCCATTCAATCCTTACTACCAGTGGCTCGGCATTCCGCTGCGAGACCAGCCGCCGCACCATTACCGGCTGCTGGGCATCGCGCTCTTCGAAGCCGACGGGCAGATCATTCGCGCCGCCGCCGACCGCAGGTTGATGTTCATCCGGAAGTATCAGCTGGGCCAGCACTCGGCGTGGTCGCAACAGTTGCTCGATCAAGTGGCCGAAGCGCGTTCCTGCCTGCTCGATCCGGAATCCCGTCGCCCGTACGAAGAACGGCTTGATGCGCGTCTGGGAGGCCGCGGCCGGCTGACGCGTCCCGTTCTCAACTCTCCCGGGGGCAATGGGGCGACCGACGACGCGGGGGGCTCGAACGCATTCGATCCCTACTACGCCTGGCTTGGGATTCGTCACGAGGACCAACCCCATCACCACTATCAGCTCCTGGGGCTCGAGCGCTTCGAAACCGATCCACACATCATCCGCGTGGCCGCCGAGCAGCAGTTGACGTACGTCAACAAGTACAGCACGGGGCGGTTTGCCGAACAATCCCGGCAACTGATCGACGAGTTGCGCGAGGCGCAGGGGTGCCTGCTCAGCCCGGCTATGAAGGCGGGTTACGACGAGGGCCTGCGGGCATCGCTTCGGGGGTCAGCAGAGGCTCCGCCTGTCGCTTCCGTGGCCACCCTCTCAAGCGCCCCCCTCTCGAACACAGTCTCGAACTCCGTTTCGAAGAGCTTCTCGAAAACCGTGGCTGCGGAAACAGTGCGTCCCGGCAGGACATGGAAGCTCGTACGATGGCTGTCCACGCACGGCAAAGCCATTGGGTACACAGCGGCGTCGGCGCTGGTCGCGGCGGGTGTGTTGCTGGTGGTGATGCTGAGCGCTCCGGACCCGAACTTTACCGTCGAGGATCGCTTTCCCGCTCCGCGCCCCGTTCCGGCGCCAGGGGTCGCCCGGCAGGAACTGGCAGCCAACACCGTGCCCCCCTCGGCCCGGATCATCGGCGTGCGACACGTAGACTCCGTCTCCGGTTCCACGGGCGTTCCTGCCGTGGCGACTCCTGCGTCCGACTCGGCGGCAACCGGGGCGGAGCACGTAGCGCGTACCGTGGAAACTGCAAGCCGCGCCGTTGAGATGGAACCGGTCCCGGAGCATACTCCGGAACAACCCGCGCCCGCGAGCGACGATGCTGGAAAACCAGCGGGCGAACAAGCCACCACGAACACAGCGTCGGACGTTACCGCTTCCCCTGCGGAAATGCCCGAAAAAAGTGCCCCCCCGGTAACCGGACCGCAAACGGCCGACTCTGCAGCGGCGCGCCAGTTGAAACCCGGCATGCCCGTGAACCTGCTGCAGCAGATCGACCTGAAACGCGACATGATCGCGGGCAAATGGAAGTTCGATAAAGGGGTGCTGGTTTCGCCGCTGAATGCGTTTCATGCGCGGGTCCAGATTCCCACTTCCGTGCCCGCGGCTTACACCGTGCAGGCGGTGGTGGAACGTTCGCGCGGTTCCAGCCGCGTCGCCAATCGCACGCTGGCCTTCGGACTGGTGATCGGCGAGGCGCAATACCTGGTGACGATCGACGGATCGACGGCCGCGGGCATGCAGTTTCAGGAAGGGAAGCCGAGCGTGATCCTGTGCACCGTCCGGCCAGAAGGCGTGCGTGTGACGTTCGACGGTCGCAAGGTGGTCGAATGGTCGGGAGACGCCCAACGGCTCACGATTCCGCCCCTGTGGGAAACTCCGGACACGCAATCGCTGTTCATCGGCTCCGATTGCGGATATCGCTTCCGCAGCCTGATCTTGAGGCCGCTCGAATGACGACCTCGCCGGAACAGCCCACGGAAGACGCCGCGCCGCAGACTTCGCTCGTCGTCATTTCTCCCGCACCGGCGCCGTCGCCCGCGCGGAATTCACTCGCCAGTGTTGCACGGCAGGTGAGCCGGCGCAGTATCGACCTCGTGGCGATAGCACTGGTCATCGGCGCCAGTTTGTCGCTCGGGAAGCAGGTCCTCGAATGGTGGGGCGTAGACCCGGCCACTCCGCAACTCACCGCTCCGCTGGACACGCTGGCGGCGGGAACGGGTGGTCCCATGACCCTCGAATTCGGAGACCGCCCCTTGCGGCTGACGCACCGCACCATCACAGGCGACCGACCGGCAGCTTTGCGGACGCTGCTGAGGGGTTGTCGCGACGCACTCGACGCCTGGGCGAAGCGGCCGGAGCATGGGATGCCAGCCGGCCCAACGGAGGCGGAGACTCAACTTCTGGCCCGCACGACGGAACTGCGGCCAATCGAGGAACAACCGGGAAAGTGGCAGATCTATCAGGTCGACCTTCCCTTCCAACTGCTGGTGGGAGTCGGCATCACGGAATCTCCCCGCAGCAGTGCGACCGAGTCGAATGCAGAATTGCCGGCTGCTCCCGCCACGCAGCGGCATCTGGTATCCTGGGCGATCATGCTTCCTCAGTCGGAGAAAGCCTGGACTTTGTATGCATTCGAAATCAAGTCGGAGGCCGGCACTGCGGGGGACGAAACCACGCCGGACATGCCGATGCCCCCCGAAAGCCGCCGGCTGCTCTCGATGACGGATCGCAGCGGCGGACGGTTCGTGGGGATTGCGGGGGAGGGAACTCCCATCCATTGGCAGCAGTTTTACAACGGCTGGTTTACGGCCCACGGTTGGGAAAATGCCAGCGGCTGGCGCGAAGTCGGTGGACACTGGTCGGCTCGGTTTCGCCATCCGGAAACCGCAGGCGCGACAGTCGTGGATTTACAGTTTGGAAGCAACGAGCAGCGCGGCACGAGCGGCGTGATCTGCGTCACTCCACCGCAACCATCGGACAAGGACGTACGAGAGTAAGACGGCAGGAATTTCAGAATTCGCAATTCGATTTTGTTTCCGGATTTCGACATTCGGATTTCGGATTCGGATCTATCTATTGGAAGAGGACTCTCATGAAGGGTGTCTCCGGCCTGATCATCGCCTTCGCCCTGGGCATTGTGGGGGCGTTCTGCAACTGGTTCTACCTGGCGAATAAGGCGCGCCAACTGGACGCCGTGTCGTTCGTCGGGATCGCGGAAAACGTACAGTTGAATCCGGGCGACCGGTTCAAAGAGTCGGACCTCATGCCGGTCCCCATGCCGCGCCTGGCCGTGGGAAATCTGGAACAGTCGGCGGTCCAGTGGTCGGACCGTGCAACCGTGGTGGGGATGGCCGCCACGCGGAGTTACGTCAACGGTGAACTCCTGCTGCGACAGGATCTGCGGACACCGCCGCCGATGGACGTCAAGAAACTGCTCGCCGATAACGAAGTGGTGATGTGGATTCCGGTCGACTCGCGGACGTTCGTGGCGGCGCTCGTCGACCCCGGCGACCTGGTGTCGTTCGTCGTCCCCAAGCTGACGGCAGGTGTTCCGACGCCGCTGCCGGGAACCGACGCCCCGAATCGCGTCGCGATGGGGCCTGTGGAAACGATCGGGCCGTTTCGGATTCTGGCGCTGGGCAATCGCCTGGGCAGCCCGCAGGTGCTGCGTGCGGCGGGAATGTCACCGGCCCAGGAAAACGTGATGGCCGTGGCCGTGCGGCTGATCGACGGCACGCTCGACGCCACCGGCCAGAAGCTTTCGGACCTGCTCCGCATTACGAATTTCCAGCAGGTGCAGGTGCTGTTGCACAAGGGAGCACCGGCAACCAAACCCAAATGATCTGAAGCGCTCTTGCCCCCCACAGGGCCTGCCCCGATGGCCCGCGGGGTTTTGCACAAGTGTGTTTGTTCTGCTCATTCAGTCTCCATAATCGTACAAAACATAGCGATGGATTTTCGGCGAGCGAAATCGGGCATACGCCATGAAGGTCTGATCTGACAATGCTCGGGCAGAGGCCCGTAAACCACCGGGGCAGGCCCGGTGGGGAAACGCGAGGACGATGAATGAAGGTCTGGTACAACAAGATACACGACAGCCGCCGGGCCATGGTCGAGATCGCGGAATCCGTGATCCACATCGGCCGCGACATGGACAACACCATCGTCCTGCAGAGCCCGCTGGTTTCGAAGCACCATGCCATCGTCCGCCAGGAAAACGGCAAGCTCCGCCTGGAGAACGTGGGCATCAACGGTTGCCTGGTGGGCGACACGGAAGTGCTGGGCGGCGAATCGATCGAGTTTTCCGCGGGGCAGCGGGTGCGGATCTGGCCGTTCACGCTGAGCTTCGAAACCGAGACGGCGGCGGTGATCACGCGGGCGCAGCTTGAAGCGCACCTGCGGTCGATCATGGCCGAGCTGGAACTCCGGATTCATAAGAAGCTGCTCGAACGGCTCGATCTGTACGAGCTGGAAAGCAACCGCATCGGCGACACGGAAAGCATTCTGCTGCTCGAGAACAACATCGAAGACATCTGCCGCGAACTGCGGCTGTTCGGTCCGGAGAACGAGCCACTGCTGGAAGAAGTGACAGGGCTGACGCTCCGCGACCACCTCGTGAATCAGCTCATCATGGAACGGGGGGCCGAAGCCACCGATCTGTTCGCCTCGCTGACGCACAACGAATTCGACGTGCCCGCCACGCTCGTCCCGGAACGCGAAGCCGAACTGCAGGACCTGCTGCAACTCATCCGCGAACGGCTGGAACTCGCCAAGCTCCCCGACCTGTCGAGCCAGATCCAGAAAGTCGAAAACAATTTCAACTCGGTGATGCCGCTGGTGCGAGCCTACCTGCACGCCGAACTCCGCCGGTATCTCGTGTTGCGGACGCTGAAGAAGGACCTGAAAGACACCGTATTCGGGTTCGGCCCGCTGCAGGATCTGATCCGCGCCCCCACGATCAGTGAAATCATGGTGGTTCGCAGCGACCAGATCTTCGTCGAACGGGACGGCGTGCTCGAACTCTCCGGCCGCCGGTTCATTTCCGACAAAGTCACCGAATCGATCATCGAGCGGATCGTGGCCCAAGTCGGCCGGCGCATCGACAAGAGCCAGCCCCTCGTGGACGCCCGCCTGCCGGACGGCTCGCGCGTGAACGCCATCATTCCGCCCCTGGCCGTCCGCGGGCCCTGCCTCACCATCCGCAAGTTCCCCGCGCACCGCTACACGATGGACGACCTGATCGACCTCAAGAGCATCACGCCGTCGGCGGCCATGTTCCTGCGGGCCTGCGTGATCGACCGGAAGAATATCCTGGTCAGCGGCGGAACGGGCACCGGCAAGACGACGATGCTGAACGTGCTCTCCAGCTTCATTCCGGTGAAGGAGCGGATCGTCACCATCGAAGACACCACCGAACTGCAGTTGCACCAGGACCACGTGGTGACGCTCGAAAGCAAGCAGGCGAACGTGGAAGGGGCCGGGGCCTACACGATTCGCGACCTCGTCCGCAATGCCCTCCGCATGCGGCCCGACCGGATCATCGTCGGGGAATGCCGCTCGGCGGAGGCCATCGACATGCTGCAGGCCATGAACACCGGCCACGACGGATCGATGACCACCGTACACGCCAACACCTCGGAAGAAGTCGTCAAGCGCCTGGAAGTGCTGGTGCTGATGGCGGTGGACCTGCCCGTGGTCTCCATCCACCGGCAGATCGCCTCCGCCATCAACGTCATCGTGCAGATCACGCGCATGCCGGGGGGGAAACGGCGCGTCACGCAGGTGTCGGAAGTGGCGGGCATCGATCCGGAAACGAAACAGCTCATCATTCGCGACATCTACAACTACCGCGACGGCGAACTGCTGCATCCCACGGGCTACCTGCCCACGTTCGTCGAGTCGCTGGTCGCGAAGAACCTGTTGCAGCTCGAATTCTTATATGGCGCCCAGGCCGCAGAGAGCGGCAACGGGGAAGCGGCCGGCAATTTACCCGAACGCAAGACGCATTGAGATGACGATCTCCACGATGAATCGACCCACGTACTCATTTGCCGCTCGCTGCGCCGCATTACCGGCTCAGGCGCCGCGACGGGAGGTGCGCCGATGGGACTGATGGCTGCCGGAGTGGCCCTGATCGGCCTGAGCGTTGCCGGCGTCGCCTGGGCCGGCTCGGGGTACTACTCGCAAGGGCTGGATTCCGTCGAGCGGAACCTCAAGGAGAAACTGCGGCGGTTGCGGGCCAACACCCGGAACCTGCGCAAGTACCTCATCGTTTGGAATTGCGTGGTTATCGCCGTGTTCCTGGCGTTCTGGCTGCTGCTCGACTCGCTGGCGTTTGCCATCACGTTCGCGGTGCTGCTGCTGGCGTTTCCCTGGTACATCATCAACCGGATGGCGGAGAAGCGCAAGTTCCAGATCGAGGATCAGCTCGCCGATGCGATGGTGTCGCTGTCGAGCGCCATCAAGGCCGGGCTGTCGCTGGGGCAGTCGCTCAAGATCCTCTCGGAGCAATGCCCCAAGCCCATCCGCGAGGAATTCCAGCAGATCGTGGGGGAATACCAGATGGGCAAGCCGCTGGACCGCTGCCTGATCGAAACCCGCGATCGGCTCCGCAGCGAAAACTTCGCTCTGTTCTCCGCGGCGATGCAGGCCAGCCGTGAAAGCGGCGGGCGGCTCAACGAAACGGTGGAGCGGATCGCACAGTCGGTGCTCGAGCTGCAACGCCTGGAACGCAAGATCGTCGCCGAGACGGCGCAGGCCCGCACCTCGGCGATTTACATGGCCCTGGCTCCCGTGGCCGTGCTGATCATGTACTACTTCTTCATCGACCCCGTGAACACCGAGCGATTGTTCACCACGGTGCCCGGGCAGATCATGCTGTGCGCTTCGCTGGTGCTGAACATCGTTTCGTACGTCTGGGCTCGCAAGATTCTCGCTGCCGATATCTGATTCCCGAACGACTGCCCTCCATGCCTTTCGACTTGTCATTGCCGGCGACTGAACCGCTCCTGGCCGCCATCAACTGGGCTCCGATCATTCCGCCGCTTGTCGCCAGCACGCTGGTGGGCGTCTCCGTGTTCGTGGTCGTGCGGACGGTGGTGAACACGCTGCAGACCGAAGACCTGGAACAGGACCTGGCCTGGCGATACGACATCAACCGCATCAACGAGCTCCGTCGGGCGGATTTTCTGTACCGCATGTTCCAACCCCTGGTGCAGCTCTTCGCGCGCGGGAACCGCCTGCTGTTTCCCGATTCGCTGCCGGAAATCCATCGCGAGATTCAGGCCAGCGGCCTGCCCCGATTCTGGACGGCGGAAGAATATCTGGGACGGCAAGAGCTGCTGGCCCTGCTGCTGGGTCCACTGTACCTTTACGTGTGCGTCGACTTCATGGGCGCCCCCGGCTTGGTGATGGCGATCGTGATGACGATTCTCACGGCCTGGCTGCTTCGCCGGCGGCTGGCGTCGCGGGCGCGATACCGGCTGTTGCAGATCAAACGGCGAATGCCCTTTCTCCTCGACCTGCTCACGCTGTTGATGGAAGCCGGCGCGACGTTTCTGCAGGCACTTCGGGAAGCCGTGGGGCAGTTCGGCGAACACGCGGTGGGGCAGGAATTCGGCCGTGTGCTGTCCGAAATCAGCATGGGAAAGAACCGCACCGCCGCCCTGGAAGCCATGCGCGACCGGCTGAACGACGACGAAATCACCAGCATCGTGGGCTCGATCATTCAGGGGGAACAGCTCGGCACGCCGCTCGCAAAACTGTTTCGCACGCAGGCCGACGTGCTGCGGATCAAACGCACGCAGCGCGCGGAAACCATCGCCGGCGAGGCGGGGGTGAAAATGCTGCTCCCCGCCGTGCTGATCATGGGATCCACGGTGATCATTATTCTCGGCCCGTTCATTCTCGGCTTCCTGTACGCCGAATTCATGTAACCGCCCGCTGCTGAAAGGGGTTGCGCACAGTGGCCCTGCATCGGATGCCGGAATGGTGGCCGCGGCGCACTTTCGCGGGTCATCCATTTCGCCTCGCGCGAAACTTCAACGTCCCTTCCGGCAAACCAGGAAAACCGGCGAGAGATTTCGGGCAGATGGCCCTTTAACGGTTGTATGGGGCTCGGGACTAGGCTTTCTGCCTCACTTGCCTGGTCTGCGGGGCCGCTTCGCCTCGTTCGGCCGATACATTACACGGGGGGAGGGAGCCTTCACGAACCACGAGAGGGATGGCGATGCGTGTTCGGTCGAACTTCGGAGGGATGGCAGGCCGCGGCGCGCGTTGGACTTGCATCTTCATTGCGGTGCTCACGGCGGGCATGGGGGGCAAGTCGAGCGGGGCGGAGGTCTCCTGGCGAACAGACTTCGTCCTCGCCACGCGTGAAGCCAGCCGGCTGCAGCGGCCGCTGCTTCTGCAATTCTCCGCTCCGTGGTGCGGCCATTGCCACACCATGCTCAAGCACACGTTTACGGATCCGGCGATCGCCAATCGCGTGAACGATGCGTTCGTTCCCGTCCTGCTGAACGCCGACGATCAGCCCGAACTCATGGCCCGGCTGGGCATCGACGCCCTGCCCATCACGATCGTGCTCTCTCCCGACATGCGTTCGATGCAGAAGTTCGTCGGGTATCGCTCGGCAGCCGATCTCGATCGACTTCTCACGGCCATCGCACCGCGGCAAGCCGCTGTGGCGGCGGTGGACACGGTCGCGAAACGGATCGTCACTCCGGCCCAGGCCCAGAACGCACCTCCCGAAGAATTTACCGACGAGGAATCGACGGAATCCACGGACGAGGCCGACGAACCGATCGACGTTCTGTTCGACGAACCGGCGGAGACGGCTGAGTCCGGGCCCGCACTCGCCCCCCTCCCGCTGTTCGCGTTCCGCGGCATCTGCCTGGTGAGCATGCTCGACGAAGGCGTGATCGCAGACGGCAAGCCCGACTTTCGAACCACGCACGGCAACACGATCGTCTGCTTCGTCTCCGCCGAGCACAAAGCCCGGTTCGAAAAGTCGCCCGAAAAGTATTGGCCGATGGCCGACGGGCTATGTGTCGTCAGCGAAGAAGAGGACGACGTCGAAATCGAAGGCAATCCGGAGATCGCGGCAGTCTACGGCAAACGTCTGTGGTTCTTCGCGGACGACGCGCACCGCAAGGTTTTCGCCGCCAACCCCAAGCGGTTCACGAATCCCTGAACCGCCACTCCCAGCGTTCGCCGGGGAGGCTGGCGCTCTGTTCGTGGAATTGTCAGTTCAGAGGGCCGGCAGCACGACGAATGCGGCAAAGGCGGGTTCCGTCTGCGGCGGTTTGACATCGGCCAGCCCCACCGTGGCGGGAGCGGGGATCGGCTTCATCGGCACGCGGACCATGCCACCCGCATACACACCGGAAACGACGGGCGTACCGTAGAAGTCTTTGGCACTCACGATGCGGTACGCCTGCCCCTGTTGCAGGACTTCCGACAGGTCCACTTCCACTTCCGGCAACAGCGCCGGATTGAGGATTCCCAGATTCGCGCGACCGCGTTCATACGCGTTGGGCCGCACGATCACGCGTTGCTCGTCCGGCACGCCCTTCTTGAACGTGCTCTTGGCGTCGAACCCCGTGAGCTTCCGCCACTCTTCGAACGTCATCCCGCGGCTCTTGTTCTCCTCGACGACTGCGCATTCTCCCCAGCGGCCGTCGGTCAGGAAGTAATCGTTTTCGTTCCAGCGCTGCCCCTTGAGCAGCAGTTTTCCGGCCCCCTCCAACTGGACCACGTTGGAGTGCGCCACGATCGTGTTCTGCGTCACCGTCGCCCGCCGGAAGTCGCGGACCACAAGGCCCCAGTCGGCATAATTTCCAGTGCAGAGAACGTCGTCGCTGGTGGTGCCCCACGGATACCCGAGCCGGATTCCGCCTCCGACGACTACGTTGTCGCGGACGACGATCCGCTCCGCCGGGGACGCCCCACCGACCATCACGCCAGGCGCGTGCTCCTCCACCTTGGCCAGACAGCCATTGTTGAAGGCGAAGTTGCCTTCGATGTCGAACCCCTTGAGCGAAGCTTTTTCGGAACCGTAGACATGAATGCCGTACCCGAACTGGTGGAACAGAATATTCTCGCTGATCCGCTTCGTTCCCTTGGCATTCTGCGCATAGATCGCGTGGCCATGCGCCCGATCGGGTCCGCGCCAGCCGTTGTTGTAGATCAGGCAGCCATACACCTCTCCACCTTCCCCTTCCGCCCAGCAGCCGAATCCACTGGAAAGATCGTGGACCACGAGGTTGATGGCGGAGATCCGTGAACCGCGAATGTCGACGCTTCCCCGGCGGATGTCCGCCGGCCAGGAACCCGCGATCTTGGTTTCACGCGCGGGGTGCGTGCACGTGACTTCGAAATCGCGATACACCGTGTCGGCGCCCATCAAAAACAGCACGCCGGAGTCGCGATCGTCACGGGCCAGCAGATCGATCGTCACCCGCTCCCCCGGTTCACCACGCACCACGATCGGCGCATCCGGGCTGCCCACAAGCTCCGATTTGAAACCGCCGCGGTAGGTTCCGCCGTGGATCCAGATCGTATCGCCAGGCTTGATGACTTTGGCTGGTACGAACGCCGAGGCCAGATCCCAGGGCTTCGCAGGGCTGCCATCCCCTTGAGCCGTACCGTCCGTCGCGACATGGAACTCCGCCGCCTGCACCGGCAGAACCCCGCAGATCAGCCACAGTCCGACCCCTGCCAGCAGCGTGCGACGTGACATGAAAGTCCTCGTAGGTTCACGCTTCTTTCGCGTTATCGAATTCCCGACGGAATTCGTTGAACCGCATGTATTCCCAGTGCCGGTAGAGCTGGCAGGACTGGACGAGGCGTGAGTGCGGGCCGATGGCTTCCACCTTGCCGCGGAAGATCAGCACGATTTCGTCCGTTCGCCGCAACGTGGACAGCCGCGACGGCAGCAGCAGCACGGTCCGCTTCTGCACGATCCGCTTGTACGCGTCGTCCACCATCGATTTGGTGTCTTCATCCAGCGGATCGAGTGGTTCTTCGATGATCAGCAGCGCCGGTTTGCGCAGCACCGCACGAGCCAGCCCCAGCCGGAAGCTCTGTCCGGCGTCGAGCTGCTCACCATGTTCGCCGATCACCGTTTCATAACCCTGAGGCAGTTTCAGGATGAAGTTGTGCGCGTGGGCCACCTTGGCCGCTTCGGTCACCTCCTGCAGCGAGTAGTTCGTCAGTCCGCAACTGATGTTTTCGCGCACCGTGCCGGTGAAGAACGGGTCTTTCCCCCCGACGAACACTGTTTCCGCACGCAGCGACTCCAGCGTGACCCAGGAAATATCTTCGCCATCGATCATGATCCGGCCCGACTGCGGTTCGATGAATCGCGGCAGCAGATACGCCAGCGCCAGGCTCTCCAGCGGCTCGGGAGAGACGATGGCCACGAAACGCCCCGCCGGAATCTTCAGCTTCAAGCCGTCCAGGAGCAGCCGTTTTCCGGGAGTCGAGTACGTGACCCCGTCGAACTCCAGAAGTTTGTTCAGCGGCTGCAGAAACTTGGCCCCCACCGCCTGCCCGACTTCGGGGATGCGGTTGAGGTAGGTCTGAATATGGAGCGCCGCCTGTTCCGCAGCGGAATGCTCACGGTTGACGCGTGCCAGACTGCGCAGGGGAAACCAGGTGGAAACGAGCGCCGCGCTCATCAGCAGTCCGGCGGCTGGCGACAGTTCCTGCGGGGGCAGCAGCACGCGGCCGCCGATCAGAAACAGCACGACGGCCAGGCACGTTCCCACCAGCAGGGCCACTCCCGGACCAGTCCAGCTCCGCCGGGAGGCCAGCGACTTTTCCTGGTACCGCTGCAGATACTTCTGGAACTGCTCCTGTTCGAAATTCTCCATGCCATATCCGCGGACAAGCCGCGTCTTCATCAGGCTTTCGCCCAGCAGGCGCAGCTCTTTGGTGGACTGCGCCGCGGCGACGGCACGAGCCTCGTCTCCCGCTTCCCGCTGCCGCTGCGTGAGATACCAGCACACGCCGAGTGGAATCAGACACTCGATGGCCAGCACGGGATGCACGGCGATGGCCAGCCCGATGAGCAGCATCAATTGCACGGGATCGCGTCCCAGGCGGTCGGTCCAGGAATACACCGATTCCGCCAGTTGCTCGACATCCTGGGTGAAATGCTGCTGCGCGTGCGCGATCTCCCGACCTTCCAGGTCCGACGGACCCAATCGCAGCGTTTGCCGGTGGATCGATTTGCGGAGCCGCGCCGCCAATTCCTGCGAACAGCCGCGATGCCATTTCTGCGCCTGCGCCATCGCCATGCGCCGGATCAGGCTTACGATGCCCGCCACGGCCACGAGCAGCGCCAAGGCCGCCACGTCGCTCCGCAAGACCCAGAACTTGCGGTACAAGGCGGCCAGCATCGGCCCCCACACCCGGTCTCGATCGTGGACGACCAGCGGCAGCAACCCGTAGCCCTGCGCCATCGGCCCGGAGGAAGCGGGAGAGGCATCGGGCCCCAGCAGCTCGTCGATCGCTCCCCGTTCCGCCGTGGGAATGTACGTCATCCCACCGCCGGCGATCAGGCCCGTGAACAGGTACAGGTTGAACAACTGCACGCACAGCAGCAGCGAACCCAGTGTCGACCAGAGGCAGGCCTTCAACGTCCCGTTACGGAAGAATTCCGCGGTCGGAAAGACGCGCTGGAGGGCAGTCGGTTCTGTATTCGCCACGGGTTATCCCGTTGTGGTTCGAGCATCCGTTAATGTGTAACAAAACCTCTGAGACCGCACTGCTTCAATACTGACCAGCGGCCCACAACCGGTCTTGTTACGCGTTCTATGCCAAGTCGCGGTCTTCGAACAGCAGCAGCGCCAGCAGGATCGCCATGCCGCAATACGCCGCCGCATACACGGCCGACCATGCCACGTAGACGGGAGGGACCTGGGATCCGGTGGCCACGGCCCCTTCCATGTTGAAGACACTGAGCGCGGGTAAAACCGTGGCGATGATACGGGCCATGAACAGCACGAGTTCCAGCTTGACGACCCCCTGCTGCACCAGCAGCGGCGTCAGGTGTCCGACGACGAACACCGCCAGACACGTCACCATGTTCACAACCATCGGCACGCGGGTCGAGATCGCCACGCTCACTGCCGTCAGCACGGCAATTTCAAGAAAGCTGAGGATCACTCCCGGCAGCACGTGGATCGTTTCCTTGAACGCCACCGCGTGATTGACCTCTTCCTGCCGCGATGCCTCGCGGGCATCGTAGAACACCTTGTAATCGAGCAACCCCAGGAACACGATCACGATCGGCACGATCAGGATCAGCACCGCCGACAGAATTCCGAAGTACTTGCCGATGACGAACTGCCGCCGGTTGACCGGCTTGGACAGCAGCGTCATCGCCGTCTTGCCTTCGATTTCATCCGCAATGCTCGTGCTGGCGGTCCAGGTCGCCAGAATCAGCCCCGAAATCAGGACGGTCGCCAGGCCGCAATCTTTGAGCATCTTGAAATCGTCCCCCAGCGAGAAGAAGGGAACGAAGGTGTTGATAACCAGCAGGCCGATCGCCATGATCATCAGCATCGCAAACACCGGCTGCCGGATCGCTTCCTTCATCGTGGCTCGTGCAATGATCCCCGCCCGCGTGCCGAACATCAGGGCCAGCAATGCCCCGAAGGCGACAATGGCCCCCCCGAGAATCAGGAACCATTGCGTCTGGTAATTCGCTTCTCCGGCGGCCAGCACGGGCAAACCGCCCCAAATCCCGGACACGAAACGCATAAACAAACCTCGATCAATAAATTCAGATCTATTCCGCGAGCCGTTGCCCGCGAGTCAACGGACCTACGAAAAAGCAGGCCGGTCCGTTGGAAATGTGAAACCAGCACGAATGACGCAGCGATTTCGGTCGCCGACAGCGACCGCACTGGAACCGGACAGTGCGCACAAACACGGCGCACCGGTTTTGTGGAGCCACTGAACCATTAAACCAGACCCGGCAGGAGAAAAAAAGCAAGAGAATGGAGGCCGGGGAGAGGAACACACATGAATGATCCGGTAAGAACGGAACGCGTGCTGTATTCCGGCCGCGTGCAGGGTGTCGGCTTTCGGTTTACGGTCCAGGGAATCGCCGACCGATTTCCCGTAACCGGCTACGTGAAGAATCTGCCCGACGGGAATGTCGAACTGCTGGTCCAGGGAACCACCGGCGAACTGGAGGCCTTCTTACAGGCCATCGCAGAACGGTTTCGCGGCCACATCCGCGGCTGCGACCGCCACACGATCGGCAGTCCGGAAACATTCCACAACTTCGAAATCCGTCACTGACCGGTGCACACGCAGCCCAAGGCGCACCGGGAAGCGTCAGCTCCCGGATTTACCGTTGTCCCTACACAGGGACTCGCCACCCCTCCAGTCACCGCGTAACATTCCCCGTGGATACACCCGACACCCGACAGCGGTGCAGCACATGATGCGACTCTCCTGGGATGAATTCTGCGAGGCGGTTCGCGAGGCCGTAGAATCGCTCCCACCCAGCTTCGATCCGTACCTTGAGAACGTGGTCGTCGATGTGGAGAACGATCCCTCCCCCGAAGACCTGGAACGCCTGCAGGATCGGACCGATGCGGCCACGGTGGACGGAATGCTGCTGGGCCTGTTCATCGGCGTCCCGCTCACGGAACAAAGCTACGGCGAACACCACCCCAATCGCGTCGTCATCTACCGCCGCCCGACCCAGCGCGCCAGCCGCACGCGCCGGGCGCTGCTGAAGAACATCCGCGCCACAGTCATCCATGAATTCGCGCATCACTTCGGATTCAGCGAAGCCGACCTCGAAGACTTCGAGCGCTCGCAGGATAAATGGCTCGACTGACGGTGCTTGACGTCCGTAAGATTGATCCGACGGCTCGTTGGAAGCGTTCTCCTGAATGATGGCGCAGGCCGGATTACCGGGAGTTGAGACGACATGAATCCGTTGAATTTGCCTGGACCGCAGTTTCTCGCTCTGTATGTCGGCCTATTCGCGTCGACCGTCGGGGTCGCCGCCTGGATGCGATGGGCACTTCGTGTACCGGTCGATGACTCGTCCGATACGCCCGAACTCTCTCCGTACGAAGTCGCCTGTCTCGCTGGGGGAAGCCAGCGAGCGATGAACGCCGCGATTGTGCGGCTCGTCGGGAATGGAGTGCTGGCCGTTGATCGCGTCGCGGGGCGGTTGAAGCAGCTTCGCCCGGACATTGTCGCCGAGCCAGGGGAGCTCGAACGAGCCGTATTCACTGCCGTGAATGACGACTTCGGAACTTCGATCCGCGACGTGAACTCGGCCGTAACGCCCGCCGTGGTCCCCCTCCAGGATCGTCTGCGTGAGTTGGGACTGTTTGTCTCCGAAGACCGCGTCTGGCTGGCTCGAATCCTGCCACTGCTCGTCGCCTTGAGTCCGGCCCTCCTGGGGACCGTCAAGATCGTCGTCGGAGTCTCCCGCGACAAACCGGTTGGGATTCTCATCGCGTTCTGCGCTGTGACCGTATTCGTGGCTGCGGCTGGCTTTGGTCGGGCAGTCCAACGCAGCCAGCACGGCGATGCAGTCCTGGAACGGCTGCAACGCCAGAACGGAATGCTGAAGGAAAGTCGCACCTCAAGCACACTGACGGGAATCGATCTCGTTCTCGCGTTCGGACTATTCGGCGCGACCGCGCTGACGAGCGATTCCTTGTTGGATCTGAATATTGCGCTGTGGCCACGTTCGCAAACCACGGGCGGTTCAGGATCGGGTTGCGGAAGCGGGTGTGGCGGCGGTTGCGGGGGTGGATGTGGCGGCGGCTGTGGAGGCTGCGGATGACATCGCAAGCGATTCCACACACGCTCCCGAAGCTGGGGCTGGGCATCGGCTGGCGGCCCGAGATTGCCCGGCTCATCGAACGTCGGCGCGACCTTGGGTTCGTCGAGCTGCTCGCGGAAGACTTTGACGGATCACATGCCTTTCCGGCAGGGATCGAGTTGCTCCGCGAACGGGGAGTGCAGATCGTTCCGCATGGCGTGTCGTTGTCGCTGGGGAGTGCCCATCCACCGGATCCAGACCGTGTGAAAGCGCTGGCAAGCCTCGCCCGGCGCGTGGATGCCCCGCTCGTCAGCGAGCACATTGCGTTCGTTCGTGCCGGCGGACTCGAGACCGGTCATCTGTTGCCCCTGCCGCGAACTCGGGAAGCCCTGGATGTCGTCGTCGCCAACGTGCAGGCCACACAAGCCGCGTTGCCCGTGCCGCTCGCACTGGAGAACATTGCGACGCTGTTCGAATGGCCGGACGCGGAAATGGACGAAGCCACGTTCCTCGCGGAAATCCTGGACCAGACGGGGGCGCTGCTGCTGCTCGACCTGGCGAATGTATATGCCAATTCCCATAATCATGGCCGCGACCCGCGTGAGCTGCTGGATTCAATTCCATTGAATCGCATTGCCTATGTGCACATGGCCGGCGGATTCGAAGAAGGAGGGGTCTATCATGATACACACCGTCACGGCGTTCCCGCGCCGGTGCTCGAGCTGCTGACCGACCTCTGCCGCCGCGCCCCTGTGCCGGGAGTCATGCTCGAACGAGACGGCCTCTTCCCGCCGCACGAACTCCTAAATGGAGAACTCGACGCTATCGCTGCCGCGACAAATCGCAGCGACGTCGATAATTCACCGCGAGATCAGGTGCCCGATGCACGATGGCTTGATCAGCCGGCAGGTGGGGTTCGTAATAGTCTGTCCAGCCGAATGATCCCATGACAGATCGAGCCGGGATGTCTCTCGCCGCGCAACAGCAGGATCTGGTCGCGGCATTGCTGGGGCGAGGGCCGTTCCCCGCGGGATTCGACGTCGGACGACTGCAGGTCGCGGCGGCGTCTCTGGCCGCCAAGCGGTCCCGCTCCGCCGCTCGGGCCTGGCTGCATCTGTCACGATCGCTGGGGGCGGCGTGGAACGACCTGTTTGCGTCGTATTCGGCAGAAGTTTTGCAACCGGCGGCAGGCGGCCCCCGCGCCGACGGCCGGGCCTTCGCGCGTTGGCTTGCGTCGCGAGGCAAGCTTCCCGATGCGGGACGGCTCCAGGCCATCGACGTCGATCTGCACTTTGCGTCTCGCCCCGATGGTCTCGTCCGCCGTCGCGGCCCTGCGTTCCGTGCGACATGGCTGCGCGATACCCGGCGACTGATTCTCGGAGTTCGATTACCCTGGTTCGGGGTACGCTGCTTGAGGATTCCCTTCGGCCTGCCGGGCTGTTGAGAGGCCGACAACTGCGAGTCGTGCCGCGCGCATCGGACGAACCTGGCGCCCTTTCAGCGAACGCTTACGAACACACTCGCTACCACGCCTTCCCGAATGCTTCCCCTTCCTTCAGCGCGACGACGTCATTGCCGAGTGCCGGGGGATCGCCGGCATTTCGCGGGAAGAAGTGCAGGATTTCATAGCGGGAGACGCAGTGCGGCCTGTCGTGCAGGAACTGCAGGTCGATGATCGAGTGGTTCCCCAGCCGGAAATGCGACTGGATGCTCGTCAACCAACCCTGGTACGCAGCCTGATCGACCGCCTGCCCCGGCGGATGAAACACGATGCAGCGAAACGGACGCTGCTGCGCCTTCAGGTCGGCTTCCGTCACCCGCTTCCCCGCATTGTGGCGAGGAGAGTAGATCGAGCGATGGCAGTCGTACTCCGCGTAATAGGGGCGCGTCGCGAAGTTCATTCCCAAGTCGTTGCGTGCGCAGATCGTGAGGAACTCCGGCTGACTCTCCCACAGCCAGCGGGCAAAATTCCGGTGAGAATTCGTCAAGCCGTGCTGATAGGGTTTGGCAAAACCGCGGGCCAGCATTCCGCAGCCGAGGCAGGCGAGCGCCACGAATAGCGGTACGACGAGCCATCCCTTGCGCAGACCGGAAATTTTCGACAGCACTTCCCCCAAACCTAGTGCGCTCAGCAGGCAGATCGCGGGAGCCAGGTGTTGCACCAGCCGGATATGCCCGCCATAGGGATAGGTGTGCAGACCGGCGGCCAGCAGGTTCAGGGCGAACGGCCCCAGCAGCATTCCCAGCAGGATGAATTGCCGCTGGCGGATCAGACAACCGCACCCCACCAGGAAGCAGAGCAGCGTTGCCGAGCTTCCGCCGTTCGGCCCCCCCACAGGATGAGCGAACAGCGTATCCCCGGTGTGTACGTCGAGCAGCCAGCCTGGCAGTTCCGTCGGAGTCTGCCAGGGAGGAAAGGCCTGTTCCCAGTACGACGTCATGAACTGTCGAGCCGCCGAATACTGATGCCGCACGACGCACGCATAGTTCAGCAGGAAGCTGCTGCTCAGCGTGATGCAGAACAGCAGACCGGCCGCTCGATTCTTCCACCCCAGTCCCTCGCGGAAACATAACGTGGGCATCAAACCCAGCGCGATGCCGCCCGCGACAAACACGGCAGGAAAGGAGGAGACGACCAGCAACGGCGTGACGGCGGTCAGCACCCACAACCATGTAGAACGGCTGCGCTGTCGGGTCCACTCCACGGCGCAGGCAATCAGCAAGAGCGAGCACAACAGATCCGAAGCATACGGCTTCACATCGGCGCTGTGCCCGATCAGCGACTTGGATACCGAGAACACTCCCACCGCCATCACCAATGGCAGGCCGGTGAGGAGGCGCCCGGCGATGTGGCGAAACAGCAGTAGCGCCGCAATGCCGCACAGCAGCGGAAACAGCCGTAGCGACCATTCGGAAAATCCGAGCAGCCGCGTGACGGCCAATTCGATCCACAGGAACGGCACCGGCGCCACCTGTTCATAGTCCAGGGGCTGCAACAGGCTGGAGAAGCTTCGCGATGTGAAGTTCGCGCAGAGCATGAACTCGTCGAGCGACAATTCGAACCGCTGCCCCCAGCGGATGAGCCGCACGAAAATGCCCAGGCCGGCAAACACCATCGTCCAACGGGCGACTTGCGCGGAAGTCACCATCGCTGCAGTGGTGCGCGGGGTCGCCGCTGCCACTACGCTTCGGGATTGTTCCGCATATTGCGGACCCCACGACAGAGCCGACAATCCCATGCCCACGGCGTCCTTGCGAAACGGCTCCGGGGCGAGACCGAATTCTTCCCCGGCAGTACGAGCCCGGCGCAAGCCGCAAGTCCATGGCGAATCGAGACTTCATCCGCCTGAACGGAAACCGGGACCGTCTGCGTGTCGGCGAAGATTCGGGCTTGGCAGCCCCCCTTGAATCTGAGACAGCAGCGCGTCCCCATTGGAATCGACCGGTTATGCCGGTTGTAATGAATAAATCGATGAGGAATCCTCACTCCGGACAAACGTCGGAATTCCGGGGGGTGAGTCGCAGAGTCTGCCATTCGTCGACATAGCCGCCCCATGGGGTAACTGCCTTGGACGATGCGGCTCGCGCGCACAACTGTAAGTTGCCGAGTCGATGGAGATGCCGCACGAGGGCGACGGATTCGGCCAACCGCCGGGCGGCACGGCTGCCATTCATCACCGGGTTGCTGTGAAATTCCGGTAAAACAGCATCCGACTCCAGCGTCAGTGGATCAGGCTTCGCTTCCAGATTGACGCCTTTGAGCAGCAGGTATGTCCCTCGGCCTTCCGTGAAGCTCGCATACAACCGAGCGGTCCCGGGACGGAGGAACGTAACAATGTCGTCCGGACGCAGAAACTCTGCCCATCGTCGGCGCGCTTCGGTGAGAGTCAGGGCCGCCGAGAAGTCGTCACGGGAGAGCGCCAGATGATTGAGGAATCCATCCTCCAAAGGGCGTAGCGGCGTCAGCAGGCAGGCAAACGTCTCGCCCGGATCGAGAGGCTGTGAGTCGAGATGTTGCGGACCAAGTCGTTGCGCCACCCAGGAAATCGGCAAATCGTCTATGCGTTTGCTCCCGCGTTCTCCTGCGGGTGCTTCTCCATACGCGACGACGATATTTTCCAGGTTTCCCAGAAGTGCCCGGGGAATGTTTCGATACGTGCGGTGATTGCGATGTTTGTACCGACGCTCGGAATGGGGGGTGCCGGAGTGACAGAGCTGTCCTTCGACCATCGTGTCGAATGCTTTCAGAAGCAGATCGAGACCAGTGGTCTCCGGTTCCAGGATCCGCAATGCGGCAACCGCGGCTTCGACCGTGGACAGCGATGTGGCATTCGGTTCTCGACGAATGCGGTAGCGACTCGGCTCCGAGGGGGCCAGACAGTATCGCGGCAGCGAGTCGAGGGCCGGAATCTGGCGGATCAACGTTCGGGCCTGGTCCCAGGTGCCGTCCAGGACGACGAGCTGTTCGGGGCGCTGCTCCGTGGGAATGTCGGAAATCAACTGGGCCGACCGGGCGGGATACAACACGCCGGCGCGGGGCATGAGCCGCAATCGATCCGCCAGGTTCACTGTGTAGTCGGCGACAAGATGCGAGTTCTGCAGAGCTTTGCGTACGATCCGCGCCGTGTTGAACCGGTGGAACTGTTCACGCCGATGCTGCACGATCAGCACATGAGTCCGATTCCGGATGCTGGGAATCGCAGCACAGAAGCAGGCATCACGCGGTCGAAAGCAATCGTAACAACGGCCAGTTTGCGTCATGCCGTGATCATGGCAGAACAAGCGAGAGATTTGGAGTGCGGAGCTTTATCTCCGCTTTTGCATCTTTCGACTCGGCTGGCGCAATCGGCCCTCGAAAGTCCTCACAGCACAACTTCGGAGACTCTTCGAGTTGGCTCGCTCCATCCGCTTCGAAACGATCGATGTCTCGCAACTTCGGGCCGTCCCCGCCGCGCAGTTGACGGGGGAGTGTAACTTGATGCTCGTCTGCGCAGGTTGCGTCAATACATCCAAAAGCGGAGATAAAGCTCCGCACCCCAAATGACGCGACCCGTCCGAGCTCTGCTCGGACGGGTCGCGATGTCGTTCAGCACGCGAGCGCGTTCAGTTGGCGAACACACCAGTGCCGTACCAGGACCCGCCGGGGGCGCGGTACATATCGTAACCGTAGAGCAAGGCGGGACTGCCCACCATCACCCAGTGAGAGGGGGACCCCTGCCACATGTTCACGAGTTCGGTCGCTGCGTCGATCAAATGGGGAGACATGGCCATGGCGGCCGCTTCACTGGGAGAGCGGCCGCTTTCCGCAGTCGCTTCGGCACTACGCGTGCCCCAGTCGTGATGTCCCACCGAACCGTACTGCGACATCAGCACCGAATTGCGATGCGCCTGTTTGACCATCGCAGGACTGAACGTGCCATTCGTGCTGGGCGGCATCGCGGGATGGATCCGCACGGCATAAATCAGGGCCCGTTGCGTCACCGTTCCGCGGGGAAGACCGAGGATCGTCGTCACGCTGCGCACCGTGTAGTGCAGTCCGGTGGTGAAGGGGTGAGCCGAAATCACCATGCCGTACAAGTCGGACTTCTCGTCGGTGAGATCGATCACCGCCAGACCCTGCCGATGGTACATGTGCTCGAACGAGCCATGGTCGAGCAGGCGCACGCCGGCTGTCTTGGCGGCGGGATTCGGTTCCTTGGCTCCGACCGGCACGATGACGCGGACGACCTTGGAGAGTGCCGCTTCCAGCTCTTTGTTGGCGAGCACGTCGCGTTCGAAGGCGTCGGCCACTTTCTTCTCACGCTCGTCGCGGAAGAAGATCAAAAGCTGGCGCTTGTCTTTCGCTGCCTGACGGTAACCATCCTGGTACGCAGTGAACCATTCCAGCCGGCCGAGCGTACGCACAGGGCTGGACGGAGTCGCGACGGCAGGAGCGTCGACGTTTTCAACTTTGGAATCGGGCAGCTCCGTCGTCTTGGATGGCGTGTCTTCCGCCCAGGCTGCGGCGGAAATCGCGACACACAAAGGGACGCACAGGAACAGACCAGCCCCGAAATTCGCGGGCTTCTTCATGGGATACCTCTTCTTACGGGGGTGTCTTTCGAACGAAAAACAGTCACACGGCGTCCACACCTCAGCTACGCCGTGAACTCGCGCCCTCATAGGCGCTACCCAGCCTGAAAAGCTACCCAGCCTGATCAGGAACACAAACATCGTTTGCCCGCGACAACTGACTGTGAACCGCACCTTTCACCCAAGTCCGGTGCGGACGCAGAAAGTTGTCGCAGACGGCTATGACCCGACAGACTCATGCAGATAATTCGGTGCGCGAAACGTTTCCGGAATCGAACCCAGATTCCGGTGCGCGATCAGTTCGGCGACGATGCTGATCGCGATTTCGGGCACCGTTTGCGACCCGATTTCAATTCCCAGCGGAGCGTACACACGGGACAACGCGTCGCGCGAAACCCCCTCCGCCAGCAGGTCTTCGAAGATCAGCTTGATCTTCCGTTGGCTGCCGATCATCCCCACATAGGCCGCGCGGGTTTCGGCCAGATGATACAGCGCTTCCTCATCGTGGTTGTGACCCCGCGTCACAATCAGGCAGTACGTATTGTTGTCGATGTCCAGTCCGCTGAGGGCCGTATCGATGGGGGCGACAATCAATCGCCTGGCCGCCGGGAACCGCTCTTGATTGCAGTACTGCTCGCGGTCGTCGACGACCCAGACGTCGAAGTCCGCATCGGCTGCCAACTGGGCCACCTTCTGCCCCACATGTCCGGCACCCACCACGAGCAACCGCGTTCTCCTGAGGAACGGCAGGAACGACAGCCCCTGCTCGACATAGGCCCGCGGACGCGACGCCAAAGGACGCACTTGCTGCGGCAGCGACTCCGGGACTTCCCCTGAACCCCGGCGGGCTACGCATTCATTCTTGTCGTCCAGAAGGATCCGGTCGGCGGCATTCCCACCCCCCGCCTTCGCCGGATCGATCACGACCACTTCCGTACACGCACTTCCCTGTGCCAGCATGTCCTGCAGCCGGGTGTAGTACGCAATGTCGTCCCCTGGTCGCAGGGGATCGATCAGCATCGTCATCCGACCGCCGCAGATCAGGCCGTCGTCCCAGCCGTAATCGTCATTGAGCTGAAACGTCGCGAGCGATGCGGTCCCATGATCGAGCAGCCGCAGCGCCTGCTTTTTGACTTCGGCTTCGACGCAGCCTCCACCCAACGTCCCCGTTTGCGATCCATCGGCAAACACAAGCATCGCCGCCCCGGCCTTCTGGGGCGTCGACCCGCGCGTTTCAACCAGGGCCGTGTACGCCACGGACTGGCCAGCCTGCAGGGCCTCGATCAGGGTTTGAACGATCTTGCGCATGTTTGGTAATCGGTAAAGTTCGACTCGCCCAGCGAGTGCAGGCGGGCACGTCATGGTAGCGGTCGGGTACCGTGACGCCAAGCAACGCGTGGGAAGTATCGACTCCGGGAGACGCTTCGCAATCACGCAATTCGCTGCATAATAGCGACTTGCGAATTTTCCCAACTTGCCGCTCAACGGCCTGTTTTGCGTCCCACGGGAGGGAGTCTGGGATACCTGACGACACGAGCGAAGGAATATTTCCGCGGGGCGCGAGCCCACTTCATTTCAATCCGCCAGTCGCACTTCGGATCGGTTCGGCCCGGCAGGAGTTCAACGTCATGATCGCAAATGCCGTCCCATACGGTTTGTGATACGAGTAGAACGGATAGTCGAACCAAGAGCCGTCCGCTTCCTGCAGGTCGAGCAAAATGTGCGTCAGGTGCTGTTTGTAGAAGTCCTGCTTCGCAGTGGGCAACTGATCGACGCACAGCCCCGCGTAGTAGTGCCCGAAGTAGAAGAAGTAACCGGCCACCGCGAAAAACGATTCGTGAGGAATGGGCTTCTTGCGGCCCAGGCTCAACCAGCCGTTGCGCGTGATGAGGCGATCCAGCCATTGTTCCAGTAGTTCATCCGTTTCCCGTTTGTCGCCCCACACGCGGAGCGCGAGCGCGCAAGCCTGCGACCGCCCCAGGCTCCCCCCCGGATTGTTGATCGCGTGAGTCGGCATTTCGTGCAGGTAATATCCGTAAAGATACGAGCCGTCGGGGAGCCGCTGGGCCTTCGTCATCTCCAGCGCCCGCTTCAGGATCTTCTCCGGCGGAGGCGAACCGATTTCCTTTGCTTCGTGCATGGCGATCAGCACAGCGGCGTTGACGAAACTGGTGGACGACGACGCGGGACGCTGTGTCCCGCCGTCGAAGTCGTAGTAGCCCCAGCCTCCCTGGGCCGATTCGTACTTCGTCAGCTTGTCGTACTGCCCCTGGATCAGCGCGCGAATCTGCTGGCGGCGCTCGGCGCTCTCCGGCAATCGATGATGCATCCGCACCAGCGCCTGAATGCCATAGGCGTGCGTCCAGACGTTGTAGATCAACATCGGGTCGTCGCGCCGCACCCGCGGCAATTGCTGAATGAGATGCGCTTCGCCCCGCTCGATCGCTTTGACGACGGCCTCCGACTTGTCTCCGCTTTCGATCAGCGCGGACACGCTCATCGCCGTGACCGCCACGCCGAATGAGTGATGCGAGCCGATCCCGGCAAAGATAGGAATTCCCCCCTGCAGCGCCGGCGAGCCCCAGGAACCGTCGCGATTCTGGTGTTGGACGAGGTACTCCACACCCCGCTGAAGAGCGCGCTCCAGATCGGCAGCGGGCACCGGTTCGGCGGGAGGAGGGCGAACCGGGGAGCGAGCGCCCGCAGGTTCAGCCGCTCCGGCAGGCGGAGCGGCATCATCCCCGGCGACGGCGACTCCGTGCAGCAGGCAGCACAGAATCAGTCCCGCGGCGACAATTCGCGTTCGCCGAACATTATCCCAGCCGTCACCCATGACGAGTCTCTCCTGTGCACCGCGTGTCGTTCGCGTCGAAATGCCGGCGATCGATTCTTGCGTCGTACGGCCGCTGCCAAAGCCGGTGTTGTCTCGTGCTTTCAGGGCTTCGATTCCAGAATCTCGTCCCCTTCCACCAGTCCTTCCAGAATCTCGACGCGTTCCGACGCCCTCAGCCCGACCTTGACCGTCACCCTCATCGGCTTGAGTGGTTTCTTGACCACGGCGTCCCCGTCTTTGCGCTCCTCGAATTTCTGCCGGTAGACATACTCCGTTCCCGCGTCTTCGTCTTCGAACACGGCCGATTCGGGAACCGTGAGCGTGCTCTCCTTGCGGTTGGTCACGATCCGCACCGTGCCCGTCATTCCGGGGACCAGGCTGATTCCGGCTTGATCGCCCTGAGGTTTGTCCCCCGGCTTCGGAGCGTCGAAACTCACCCACACATCGAATTCTCCATCCTGCGGCACGGAACTCAACCGATCGATGCGTGTCGGGAGTTTTCGGTTATGCGTGCTGGTCGGCGAAATCCAGCCCATTTGCCCCACCTTGAGTCCCCCGACATCTTTTTCTTCGACTGCGCCTCGAAACACCAAGGGCCCAGGTGAAACGACGGTGAACAGCACTTCGTTCCCGCTCATGGTGCTGCCGTGCAGATAAGAGTTGGCCTGCGGGCCAGTCCATTCCCCTCGCGCGTACCGACCATGATACGCCACCCCCGCGGCGGGAGCCTTGATCGTCATTAGCGCCAGGTCATGCTCCAGTTCCGCCAGGCGCTCCTTCGCGCGTTGATCGTCGAACCGGAGCTTCTCCAGCGCCAGTTCCTTCTGTTTGAGCTCCACCGGCAGCAGTTCGCGGGCCCGGCTCAGCGACAGCTCGCTGCGGGTCGCCGCCAGCCGGGTGTGCTCCTCCTGGCGCGGAATGTCGATCGTGAGCTGCCGTTCCGACCAGGTCTTCGCCATTCGAAACCAGAACTCGGAGCTTTCGACCTGAAACTTGTAGCGTTTCAGGATCATCTCCTCGGTTTCCTCGGTCAGATCCTTGTCCCGATACATTTTCTCAAGCTGCACCAGCTCTTCCTTGGAGTACTCCAGCATGAACTCGGCCGATTTGAGAGTCATTTTTGCGGAGGCGATCTCCAGATCCTTCTCGACTTGCAGGAACCGCTGCAGGTCTTCGGCGGCCTGCTTCTGTTCCCGTTCGGCCGCGGCCAGATCGAGAGGGAGCTGTTTCTGGAGCGTCGGGAGTTCCAGTTCGGCATGGCGAATCGCCAGTTGGGCGATGTCGCGTTCTTCGCGGGCATCGCGAATGGCATGTTCGAGCTTTTCCGCGTCGAACTGAATCAGAGTGTCTCCCGCTTTGACGGGGGTTCCGTGTTCGACCGCTTTGTCCACGATCAGCGAACTCGTCCAGCCTTTGAGCCGCAGTTCCACCTCGGCCGTCTTCTGCGCTTCGACGACGCCTTTCCAGGATACGGTCGTCGTCAGAGGGGTCTTCTCCGCCTTCACGGTCTCGTGCTGCTCCTCGTCGTCGGACTTGGAGTCATCGTCATCTTTGTCGTTTGCCAGAACATTCAAGCACGCCAGCAGCAATGCGAGAAACAATCCGACACTTGGAAAACGCGTTGCGCGCTTGAACATGGAGACCATCCTGGAGTGAGGAGACCTGATTTACTTTCGCGGAATCAGTTCGACGATCGCGGAGCCGACCTGACTCGTGGTCGCCGAGCCGCCCAGATCGGGGGTGCGTGGACCGCCGGTGCGGAGCAGTTCCGCTACGGAGTGATGCAGCGCTTGCGCGGCTTGGTCGAGATGCAGGTGCTCGAACATCATCGCCACGGAGAGTACGGCGGCGAGCGGATTGGCGATACCCTTACCGGTGATGTCCGGAGCGGAGCCGTGGACGGGCTCGAACATGCTGGGGCATTTGCGGGTGGGGTCGATGTTGCCGCTGGCCGCGAGTCCCATGCTCCCGACGATGATCGCCCCCAGATCAGTGAGGATGTCGCCGAACAGGTTGCTGGCCACGACCACGTCGAACGACTCCGGCCTGCGGATGAATTCCATCACGGCGCGGTCGATGAGCAGCGACTCCGTGGCGATGTCCGGGAATTCGCTGGCGACTGCCGCGAAGACTTCGTCCCAGAGCACCATGCTGTAACCCTGCGCATTGCTCTTCGTGATCGAGGCCACGCGCTTCCGCGGGCGAGTCATCGCCTTTTCGAACGCGGCCCGGATGATGCGTTCGCAGCCCCGGCGGGTGAAGACCGACGTCTGAATGGCCACATCTTCCGGGAAATTCTGGTACACGCGGCCGCCGACGTTCGCGTATTCGCCTTCCGTGTTCTCGCGGAACACGAGCAGATCGATCGAGCCGGCCGGCTTGTTGCGGAGCGGACTCTCCACTCCCGCGTACAGGTACGACGGACGCAGGCACACATACTGATCGAACTTGCGGCGGATGGGGAGCAGCAGTCCGTTCAGCGTGATATGGTCCTGCACTTTCGGATGTCCCACGGCCCCCAGCAGGATGGCGTCGAACGGCCGGAGCTGTTCCAGGTAGTCGGCGGGGGCCATCCGTCCGTGCTGGAAGTAGTAGTCGGTTCCCCATGGAAACTGCTGCCACTCGAATCGCGCTTGACTGAGAGGCGCCGCGGCCTCGGCGGCGCGGATGGCTTCGCGGATCACTTCGGGGCCGATGCCGTCTCCGTCGAGTACGGCGATGCGAAAGTTGCTCACGATGCAGTTCCTTCTGGGGTCGGTTTTCGCGTGATGGACTGGCGGGCGATTGTACCGTATCGTAGGGCGCAAAGCAGCCAGTCTGTCGCATCGCCAACACACGCCGGAGAAACCCAATGAGCGACGTTCCCATGCGGATGGCAACCAAATGTCTCCACGCCGGCCAGGTACCGGATCCGGCAACCAACTCGCGGGCCGTGCCGATCTATCAAACCACGTCCTATGTCTTCAACGACAGCGACCACGCTGCTCGGCTGTTCGGGCTGCAGGAATTCGGGAATATCTATTCGCGGATCATGAATCCGACCTGCGACGTGCTCGAGAAGCGGGTCGCGGCGCTCGAGGGGGGCGTGGGCGCCCTGGCCGTGGCGTCCGGCCAGGCGGCGGAGTCGCTGGCGATTCTGAACATCACCCAGAACGGGCAGAACATCGTCTCATCGTCGAGTTTGTACGGCGGCACGTACAATCTGTTCCATTACACGTTTCCCAAGTTCGGGATCGGCGCGAAGTTCGTCGACCAGAGCAATCCCGAGAATTTCCGCAAAGCCATCGACGACAAGACCCGCTGTTTCTTCCTGGAGACGATCGGCAACCCGCGGCTGGACGTGCCCGATTTCGACGCGATCTGCAAGATCGCCCATGACGCGGGCATTCCCGTGATCGTCGACAACACCCTGGCCTCGCCCATCCTGTGCCGCCCGTTGGGGCACGGGGCAGACGTGGTGATTCACTCCTGCACGAAGTTCATCGGCGGGCACGGGACGAGCATCGGCGGAATCATCGTCGACAAGGGAGAGTTCCCCTGGAACAACGGCAAGTTCCCGGAACTGACGGAGCCGGATCCCAGCTACCACGGCATGAAGTTTTTCGAAACGTTCGGCCCCATGAAGATTCCGTACATCCTCAAGGCGCGGACGCAACTGCTGCGCGACCTGGGGCCGGCGATGAGCCCATTCAACGCGTTCCTGTTCCTGCAGGGATTGGAGACGCTGCACCTGCGGATGCAGCGGCACAGCGACAACGCGCTGGCCGTAGCTCGCTTCCTGGAGTCGCACCCCAAAGTGTCCTGGGCGAATTACCCCGGGCTGGAGAAACATTCCTGCTACCAACTGGCGAAGAAGTATCTGCCGGCGGGCTGCGGCGCGATTCTGGGTTTTGGCGTGAAAGGAGCGACGCCCGATCAGCAAAAGGAAAAAGGCCGCGGGCTGATCAACCGAGTGAAGTTGTTCTCGCACCTGGCCAACGTGGGTGACAGCAAGTCGCTGATCATCCATCCGTCGAGCACCACGCATCAGCAACTCACCCCCGAAGAGCAGCAGAGCACGGGCGTCACGCCGGACTTCGTGCGGTTGTCGATCGGGACGGAGGATCCGCAGGACCTGATTGACGATTTGAAGCAGGCGCTGGAGGGGATCTGACGCGGGCTGAAGATGCGGGTCAAGCGTGGGGAGCAGCCCGGCTTCGAGGAAGCAGCCGGGCTGCGGCGTTTAGCGCATGACGAAACCGCCGTCGACGTTGATGGTCTGGCCGGTGACCTGGCCGGCTCGGGGGGAGGAGAGGAAAACGACCATGTGCGCGATGTCCTGCGGCTGCTGATACGTTCCCATGGGGACGACCCGGTTGACTTTTTCGCCCGCCCAGTCTTCGTACGTGCGTTTCTTATCTGCGGGTTGCATGTCGTTCCACGCCTGCCAGATGCTGCGGCTGAGCGGCGTGGCGACGATTCCCGGACAGACGCTGTTGACGCGGATGCCGTGCGGCGCGAGGTCTCGGGCCAGACACTGCGAGAAATTGATGTTGGCGGCTTTGGAGGCACTGTACGGCGGATCGGTCTGCGAGCCGATCTGTCCCGCCACGGAGGCGATGAAGATCATCGTGCCGCTGCGGCGCGCCACCATATCCGGGGCGGCGACGTGAGCCAGATGCACCTGGCCCATCACGTTCACTTCCAGCGGCCGACGCCAGTCCGCGGGCGTGAGGTTGGTGAACGGAAATCCGAACTTGCCCGAGCCGATGGCGGCAGCGTGCACCACGTGGTCGACAGGGGCGAGGCGGGCGACTGTCTGCCCGTAAGCGGCACTCACGCTGCTTTCATTCGCGACGTCGACGATCACGCCCAGCGTTTCGACGGCATGCTGATGAGCAACTTCCGATGCCACCTGAGGAATGTTGGCGGCCAGGTCCCATAGTGCCACTCGCACTCCTTCGGCCGCGAACGCCTCGGCGATGGCGCGGCCGATGCCGCTGGCAGCACCGGTCACCAAGGCGACATGTCCACGAAGTTCCAGATCCATGTGGCGGTTTCTGATTCAAGAATTCGGGTTTGTTTCGGATTTCGGCATTCGGTTTTCGAATTTATCGGCCTTGGTCGATGCAGACCAGCATCGCCGAATGAATGCGAAAGGCAGCCTGAAGGCTGGACTCCAACACAAAAAGGCCGCCCAAAGTGGACGGCCTTTTTGTCTCTCACTCTCTCACACTCTCTCACAAGTGTTTACATCTGGCAGCTATTGCACGGTACCTGGCGGCAGACCACGCGGGGTACGCAACGGGTTCCGCAAACTTGAACCTGTCGCGGGACGCAACGGGTCACGTAGCGGCAGCTCGTCTGCGTGACGCAGCGCGGCACACAGTAAGGGACGCGGCGCGTCCGGCATTCAGTGATCAACTGGCAGGTCGTGTAGGGCACCTTGCGGGTGCAGGTCTGCTGCACCATCGTGCAGGTCGTGTACGGCACGCGACGGGTGTAGCACTGTTCCACCATCCGGCAGGTCGTGCAGGGAACGCGGCGGACGCACGTCTGCTGCACCATCGTGCAGGTCGTGTACGGCACGCGGCGAGTGCAGCACTGTTGCACCATCTGGCAGGTCGTATAGGGCACGCGACGAGTCTGAGTGCAGGGAACCTGGTAGCAGCAGGAGTACGGTACCTTGCTGTGCCGGCATTCCTGCACGTAACGCGTCGTCGTAATCGTCTTCTGCACCGTCTTCGGGCACCATACCTGGCGGCAGATCGTCGTCGGCGGACACTGCACCTGCACCGTCCGGCAGCAACCGGGCTTGTAGTGGCAGCGGCAACCGCAGCAGTCGTATTCCCACGTTCCTGGATCGCAGACACACTTCGACATCATCGGGCCGGGACGGCATTCGGTCACTGTTTTCCATTCGCCGCAGCACACGTTCACCACGTGCGAATCGCAAACAGGACGGCAGACGGTGTAGCACACATCACGGTATTTCGTCTCCGTCACGGTGCGATACGTGGTACAGCATTCTTCACGCCAGCAGGTCTGGTAGACCGGACGGCAAACGGTATAGCTGCATTCACGCCAGCAGGTCTGATACACGGGCTTGCAGACGGTGTAGCATTGTTCGCGGTAATGCGTTTCGAACACCGGACGGCAGGTCCGGCAGCATTCTTCGCGGTAGCAGGTCTGGTAAACGGGACGGCAGACGTTGTAGCAGACGTCGCGGTAGCAGGTCTGATACACCGGCCGGCAGACCCGGTAGCACTCTTCACGATAGCAGGTGTCGTACACCGTCTTCGTGCAGGTGACCGGCACCGCTTCGGTGATCTTGTCGTAGACCGTCTTGCAGCACGTGTAGGGCTGCTGTTCCCACACGATTTCGCGGACCGTCTTGTACTGCGGGCAGCAGCACGACGTTTTGGCCTGGCAATAATCCCCCGTGGGTACGCAGCACGAGGTCGGGCAGCAGTTGTAACTGGCAGCCCCACAGTAGCCGGCGTCAGCGCTGCCGGCGCTCCAGGCCAGCAGCAGACTGGCCAGGCAGGGAATCCAGAATGTCTTGTTCATGGCAAATTTCCTCGGGCGGCGACACACGTTCAGATTTTCGTCAGGAGAGGCCATGCCACTCCACAAAACTTATTCGACGGGAAAAGCCTGAGCACTTTAGCCATGATCTTCAGTCAACCCATTTTCACAGTTTCTGATCGTCCGCACCCTCCCTGTGGGGTCGCGAAAACCAGTGGTGACCGCGTGTTTCACTCCAGATTCGGCTCAGGCCACGCCGCGGCAGCGATCGGTTTTGGTTTCGATTCGCACCTTTAAATCATGCACGTACCGATTCGTGCGAATCTTGGGTGACGAGCGGCTTCAGCGCCACACAGCATCGGCCAAGCGAGGCCGCGATCACCGGAATGAGCGGATGGCAGTCGCCGGTCTGGTCGATAATTTCGTTAATTTCTTTTTTCACGAAACATCCAGAAAAAGTGTTACAGCCCCACCAGTCCATCCGATGAATAAACTCAGACATTCCCGGCCTTCTCGCGGAGAGGCTGTGAAGATTTCCACCCCCAGAGGGACATGGGTGAGACGGACCGCTTTCCAGTCGCGTCATCCATCGCACGCACATCGCCAAGTTCAATCGAAGGAGCTCAGTTCATGCGACCGTTTCAGCAGTGGTTGACGGCACTGGGGGTCATCGCCGTGTCGCCCGGTTTGCTCATGGCGGGACCCTTTTCCCGCCCGAAATCGGTTATCAAGCCCGTGGCTTATGAATCCGCGCCCCGCGAAAGCCAGGGTGGGTCGCGGTCGAACTCGAACCAGGAAATGGCTGAAAAGGTCGCCGCGGCCCTCCGCAAGGCGAACCTCTCCGGCTACAACATCGAAATTCAGTTCCAGGGTGGAGCCGCTCAGCTCAATGGAGCCGTGGCCAGCCCGCAGCAGAAGTCGGCCGCGACGAAAGCTGTGCAGTCGGTCAGCGGTGTCAACCGCGTCGACAACAAGCTGGAAGTACGAGCCAGTGCTCAACGCAAGACGAGCCCGGTTCAGCAGGCCAACGGCCGCGTGGCCCAACGCCCGCAGGTGCGACAGGCCGCGATGCAACCCGAAGACGCAGGAGATGTAGTCGCTCCGCAGCCACCGGTGAACATCCCTCCCGGCGGACCGATTCCCGGCCCGGGCCAAGGCTTACCCCCTGGAATGCAACCACCTGCTCCGTATGGATATGCGCCGAACGGAACAGCTCCGGTGATGTATGATTCGCCGAACTTCCCGAACTACGCCTGGCCGTCGTACGCGTCCTATCCGAACTCGGCCCAGGTCAACTACCCGACGCAATACAGTGCGAGCGCGTGGCCGTACATCGGCCCGTTCTACCCCTATCCGCAGGTCCCGCTGGGATGGCGTAAGGCGCAGTTGGAATGGGACGACGGATTCTGGCAACTCAACTTCCGTCCCCGGACGGACCGCTGGTGGTGGTTCATGGACTACCGCAACTGGTAACAGCAGCTTCGGTTGAGCCGAGAAGGCCCTGACCGAAACATGAACTGGCAACGCGAAGAACCCGTAGTGTCCCTACGGGTTTTTCGCTGCGCCGACCAGAGCCAACGCGGTCGATCGTTGTGCCGCTTGGCGACACCGCGATCCTCGATTTCACAGTGCAAACTCACACCGCAGCAGTCCAAACCACAAAATCGTCAAAGTCGTCACATTTTCGCAAGTGACGCGCCGAGTCGGTCGATAACTCTACTGCGGCTGGTAACGGTCGTATCGGATGCGCAGGTTGTAACTCACTTCACGGAAACTGCTCTGAGGCAGGCCTCTCGGCTCCCAGGCCCTCGAAATCCCGGAGGAAGCAGATGTTCGGTCCCCGACTGCTCACGAAACGGTTCGCAGCTCTGGCAGCACTCCTGTGTCTGACGTGCTGCAGCAGCGGCTGCATTCCGGCCTTCTTAGGCGGCAAGCTGCTGGGTGCGGGCGTCTGGAACCAGAGCATCCTGTTCTCCAAGTTCTGGGTGACGACGCCGATTATCCCGATCAGCCCCTACTGGAGCCAGTTGGTGGAAGACACCTACTGGGAAGAGGAACGGTACGACAAGGTACCCATCCTGGATCCCGTCGAAGGTGAGAACGCTCCGCTGTTCTGCGTCGATACGCCGCAGCCGGACGAAGTGATGCGGTCTCTGCCGGACGACACGGCTGGCGGCTGGCCGTTCCTGGCGGAAGTTGCCCGAAACAACGTGAGAATCGTCGTCGAGCCCATCGTCGACAAACTCGAAGAATGCCGGTTCTATCCGCTGGCCGGCCCTGCCCGCCTGCACAAGTGCCACTACAAGTGCACGGTGTACTACGAAAAGGTGATCCGCTCCGGGTGGCCGATTCCCTACACCGCCACCGACGCCACTCAGGAAGTTGTGTACGTCGACCACGACCATCTCATCCGCTGTGCCGGACCCTCGACGACGGATTGATGGCGACCACGGATTGAGGATTGGCGGCGTCGCCCGCCAGGATTTACAAGAAAAACCAGCGCCCCCACGGTTCCGTGGGGGTTTTTGCATTGAAGCCCACCGACCTCGTGAGGCCGCTCCGTGTCCGGAAACCGCTTGCTCGCAGACTCTCAAGGGCGATACAATCGAATTCCGCTGCGCACGTTGACGCAGGTTCCCGCCGAATTCGAACAGAACACGGTTCGAACACCACAGCGTTTGCCCTGCCGTCTTGCGGACCTTCCTCGATTCCCCAGATTACACCATTCATGAGCTGTCGCCGTTGCCAATCGCGATTCCGCGTGGCCCTTTGTCTGGTCATACTGGGGGTCTGCACCTCGACGGCCTGGAACGCGCCCCTTGCTGCCGCCGATCCGCTCGACGACTATAAGCTGGCGGTGGGACTGTATAACCAGGGACGCTGGAAGCTTGCGGCCGAAAGCTTTCAAGCCTTCGTGCAGAAGAACGCGAAACATCCCAAGGCGGAAACCGCTCGCTACTACCTGGGGCTGACGTACGTCAATCTCGAAGACCACAAGCAAGCCCGCGATACGCTGCGTGCTTTCGCCCGCGACTACCCGAAAAGTTCGCAGATCGTGCAAGCGGCGTACTGGATCGGCCAATCGAGTTATCTGCTGGACGACTTCCCCGCCGCGGAAGCCGAGCTGACGACGTTTGCCGAAAAAGCTCCCGGAGATCCCTTGCTGGAACGCGCGCTCCCCTATCTGGGAGACGTGGAAATCCGTTTGAACAAGCCCGACCAGGCGGCGACGCGATTTCAACAGGCGCTCAAGCAGTTTCCACAGGGGGTGATGGCGGAAGATGCGAAATTCGGACTAGCCCGCAGCTACGAACTGCAGAAGAAAAACGCCGAGGCGGTGAAGCTCTACCAGGAGCTGGCGTCGAATCGGACGGGGACGCGAGCGGCGGAAGCGCAGCTCAACCTGGGCGCGCGACTGTTCGACGACGGCAACTTCGCCGGCGCAGCGCAAGCCTACGCCAAACTGGAGAAAGATTTTCCCGAGAGCCCGCTGGTGACGCTCGCGGCCCTCAATCATGGGTTCGCCAGTTACCAGGCGGGGGAGTACCGGCAGGCGATTTCGGAATTCGACAAAGCGGGCAAAGAGCCGAAGCACGCTCTCGACGCCGCGCTCTGGACAGGACTGAGCCACAAGTCGCTGAACCAGTTCACAGAGGCGATTGCGGTGCTGAAAGCCGCGTACGAAAAGTTTCGCGACGATCCGTCCGGCGAAAAGCTGATCTACCAATGGGCGGAGTGCGAACAACGCGCGGGAGCATTCGATCGGGCGCGAGAACTCTACGTGGAAGCGGCCGATCGCTATCCGAAAGGCCCTCTCGCCGATTCCAGCCTGCATGCCGCGTGCGTGGCGGCGTTGAACGGCGGTAAGTTTCCGGAAGCGGAAACGCTGCTGGCCCGGTTCGACAAGCAGTTTCCCGGCAACAAACTCCGCATCCGGCAGGACGTCTTGAAGGGACGCTTGCTGCTCGCCAAGAATGACGACGCCGGCGCCGTGAAACAGCTCACCGCGGCCTTGGCGGCCAGCGACGTAGTCAGCACCAAGTCGCAGGCGCGGTATTATCTGGCCGCCGCGGAACAGAAGCTCGGACACCACGATCGCGTGCTCGAAGTCTCCGCGCCGCTGATTGCCGACATGGAACAGGACAAAGGCCTGGCGGCTGAATTCTCCGGAGTCTACGTGGTCCGCGGCGCCAGTTTGCTCGCGCTCGGGAAGGTCACCGAAGGGACGAAACCGGAAGACCGGATGACCCGACTGAAAGGGGCGGCCGAAGCGGCGCAGAAGTATCTGACCGTGGCTCCCAAAGGGGACGTGACGGAGCAGGCCCTGGTGATCAAGTCCGTCGCGGAAGCTCATCGCGGAGACAAGGCTGCCGCCAAAGCCGACCTGGAACAATTGAAGAAGCGTTTCCCGAACAGTACCGAACTGGAGCGCACCCTGTTCGACATGGGGCAAAGCGCCTTCAGCCGCGAAGACTGGGAGTGGGCTCGTTCGCTGTTTTCCGAGCTGGCGGCCCGTCCGAAGGAATCCCGCTTTCACGCGCGCTCGCTCTCCGAGCTGGGATGGACGGAGTATAAGCAGCAGCATTTCAAGGAGGCGGCCGAGAGTTTCGGGCGATTGCTGCAGGAGCATCCCGAAGACGCGCAAGCGCCGGAGGCGGCCTTCATGCGCGGAACCGCGCTGCAGGACCTGAATCGTCTCGACGAGGCCGCGGCCGCGTTCAGCGAGGGATTTCAGAAATTCGGCACAAGCGAACATGCGTTCCTGTCGGGCCTGCAGCGGGCACGGATCCTGGGCCGGTTGAAAAAGATTGCCGAAGCGGACACCGCCTACGAAGAACTACTGAAGCGGTTCCCCTCCCGCAAAGATACGGACAAAGTGCTGGACGAATGGGCGACCACGAATTACGACGCGGAACAGTTCGCTCGCGCCGACGTGATTTTTCGCCGACTGGTTCAGGAGCATCCTGCCAGCGATCTGGCGGACAACGCCCAGTTGAGTCTGGCGGAGAGCGAGCTGCTGGCCGGTAAGCTGGACGAAGCCCGCAAACAGTTCACGGCGCTCGCCAGCAGTTCCGCGGCGGACATGACGGTTCAACAACGGGCCCTGTTTCAGGTCATGCTGATCGAGCTGGAGCTGAAACGCTGGGACGACCTGCGCAAGGCGGCGGAAGTTTCGCTGGCGCGGTTCCCCGAGGGCACGTACCATTGGGAAGCGCAGTTCCACTGGGCGGAAGCCGATTTTCAGCTTGCCGCCTACAAGGAAGCCCGCGACCGGCTCGAAAAGCTGGCCGCCAACACCACGGACAAGGCACTCACCGGCGCGAGCTGGTATCCGCGCGTGTGGGTGGTGCTGGCGGAAACGCAATTCCGGCTCAAGCAATACGCCGAAGTCGCGGCGACGACGCAGCAATTCCGCAAGGTGGCCGCGAAGTCTCCCCTGCTCTACCAGGTGGAAGAAGTGTATGGGCGCAGCCTGAAGGCGCAGGCCAAGCTGGCGGAAGCTCGGAAGGTGTTCGAAGCCGTCGTCGAAGATGAATCGGGTCGGTTGACCGAGACTGCCGCCAAGAGCCAGTTCCAGATCGCCGAAACGTACGTGCTGGAGAAGAACTACAAGCGGGCGTTGCTGGAGTATCTGAAGGTCGAGATCCGCTACAAGTTTCCGGAATGGCAGGCGCCTGCTCTGTATCAGGCGGGGGTCTGTCACGAAGCGCTGTCGGAATGGAAGGAAGCGGTAAAGACTTTCGAAAACGTCGTGAAGAATTACCCGCAGAGCGAATACGCGCCGAAGGCCAAGGAACAACTGGAAGTCGCGCGGCGCAAAGCCTCGGGATGACTGTTCGCAGAACCGATCGAGTGAACCCTATGCCACAAACGTCCCCCCACACCTTCTCTTGCCGCGACGAACATCGGGGCACCGATGCTCGGGCACGGCGCCATCTGTATCGCCTCACGATCTGCGGCGCCGTACTGCTTTGGGCAGGGATCGCCGCGACGCAGGAACCAGCCGCGCCGGTCGACGAAGATGCCATTGTCGGTCCGGCGACGCCGGCGACAGCGCCGGCGGCGGACATCGTGGTTCCCGAGCCGCGTCCCCGTGCGCCGGCCGCGGTACAGGCGATTCCGACCGATCTGTTCGAAACGATCATCGCGGGCGGTCCGGTGATGATCCCCATCGGCATCTGCTCGGTGATCGCTCTCGCGTTCGGACTGGAGCGGATGGTACTCCTGCGGCGACGGCGCGTGATTCCCAAGGATTTCGTGACGCGGTTCATCGAGCATCTGGAACAGTCGATGCTCGATCGCAAGTCGGCCCTGAAGCTGTGCGAGGAAAATGGCAGCCCGGTCGCGGAGGTCTTCGCACACGGCGTCCGGAAATGGGGCAAGCCCAGCGTCGAAGTCGAACAGGCCATCATCGACGGCGGCGAGCGCCAGGTCGGGCAGCTCCGCAAGCACTTACGTATACTCAATGCGGTCGCCACAGTTTCGCCATTGCTCGGGCTGTTCGGGACGGTGATCGGGATGATGATGTGCTTCAACCAGATTGCCAGCAGTTCGGCAATGGGCAAGGCCGAGCAGCTCGCCGGAGGCATCGGCGTGGCCCTGATCACGACCGCCGGGGGACTGGCCGTGGCCATTCCCGCATTGATCCTCTACATGTACCTCATCGGCCGCGTCGATGCGCTCGTGATGGAAATGGACTACCTGGCGCAAAAGGTGGTGAACCTGATCTCCGCGGAAGGCCTGGCGAATCCGCCGGTTCGTCCTGCACCGCGGGTGAAAACTTCCACCACGTCACTGGAAAAAGAGCCCAAGGACGCCCCTAAAGACACCAAAGAGAAGAAGCCGGTTCTCGGCTGAGTCGCCCCTGCGATCTCAGGACGGTGCCGGCCGTACGCCGGCTGTTCCGAGGACGATACAGCGACCGCCAGGCCACGCGCGGAGAATGCAGCATGCCGCTCAAAGTCGAAGCCATGGAAGAACCCATGCTGAACCTGACGCCGATGATCGACGTCGTGTTCAACCTGATCATCTTCTTCATGGTAGGCACGCGGTTTTCGGACATGGAGCGGCAGTTCGATATTCACCTGCCGCAGGTCAGCGAAGCGCAGCCGCTCACCAGTCCGCCGGACGAAATCATCATCAACGTGTTCTCGGATGGCCGCATCATCGTCGGCGAAAAAACGCTGGGACTCGATGAGCTCGAAGTGGAATTGAAGCAGGCCCACGATCGATACGCCGACCAGGCGGTGCTCGTGCGAGGCGATGGCCGCGGCGTGTACCAGCACGTGATGGATGTGTTGTCTGTCTGCCATACGGCCGGGATCACGAATTTCTCCCTGGCCACGCAAGTCAAATCCGAGACGTCCCCATGACGTACGCATTGTTTGCGGCCAGCCCGCTGGCCGACGACGCCTGGCAGAAGCTCCAGCATCTCGGAAACGAGTTCGCCGCGCATTGGGTGCTGTACCTGATCTGGGCGGGGCTGTTCTGCGCCACGTTCACGCTGATGCGGATGCTGGTCACTCGCTGGGGCGACTCGCGGGTGACGATGAAAGCGGTGGTGTTGTCGCTGCTGGTGCACCTCGTCGCCGGGTTATGGACCACGACCGTAAAAATAGCCTCGAATTCGCTGGCTCCCGTCAAACGCGAAAGTGTCCCCATTCGACGGCTGGTGAAAGAGAGCGTCCAACAGGAGCACCATTCCGAGCATAAGTCGCGTGGCAACACACCCGTCTGGGAAAAGCTGCCAGCGCCGCAGCGCGAGGAGATGGCCCGGCTCGACAAGATTCCCCAGGAGCTGATGCCGCTGAAGGCGCCGGACAAGCAGACCAAGGCGGTGGAAACGCCGGCTGTCGAGCTCCCCGACCTGCCGCAGGAACCGGACCGTCCGACCTCCGTGCCGCAGTCGTTTCGCAGCTCGCGGAAGTCGAGTCAGCCCTCGGAAGGGGCCCGCGCGCCGATCGACGAAGAGTCGGCCGAAGCCCGTGCCGAACAGCAGGCCGCTTCCAGCAAGCCGCTGCGCGAGTCGCGGTCGATTGCGGGGCTGACCCGTTCCGACATCAAGCGGCTGTCTCGTGCCGGAACCACGGCGGATAACAGTGTCGAACTCAAATCGACTCCCAACCTGGCCGCGATGCCCGTCCCCGCCGACCCGCGGGCCACGATCCAGCGCGGTGCCCAAGCCGACAGCCCGGCTCGCCGCGCTGGCCCGGCCCCAGCGGAACTGCCGACCGACAATCCCGGCGCTCCCGCCAAAACCGGTCAAACCGAGGTCGGCCAGGGAACGCCAACGTCCAAATCGTTTGCGCGGCTGTCGCGCCGTACGCCCGGGACGAACGAGGCGGGTTCCACGTCGCGACTTCCACAAAACGCGGCGCCGCAGTCGACGGACGCAGTTCCCGGTGCAGTGATCGCTTCCCGCGCGGGGATCCCCGATGCGTCTCCCGAGGAAATGCGTCCCAGCCGGGTTCCCAGCCCGCTGGGAGGTGTGATTCCTCGCAACGCGGGGCGCGTGCCCGCCACGTATCAGCCGCGTAAGCTGCGCCACAAGATCGCCATGGAAATGGGGGCGACGGAGGCGTCGGAACGAGCTGTGGAACTCAGTCTGAACTGGCTGGCCAATCACCAGGATCCTGAAGGCTGCTGGAGCGCGGTGGGCTTTTCCGCCAACTGTCCCTCGAACAATCGTTGCTCCGGCCCGGCAACTCGGGCGCTCGACCCGAATGATCCGAAGGATACGAAGCTCAACACTGCGGAACGCCAGGGATCGGGGATCGATTCCGACTCGGGACTGACGGCGCTTTCCATGCTCGCCTTCCTGGGAGCGGGGTACACGCACGAAGAAGGGATCTACGCCGACAATCTCGACCGCGCCGTGCGGTGGATGATCGCGCAGCAGACGTCCGAAGGCTTCCTTGGGGGGAAAGCGCATCACTTTGCCCGGATGTACTGCCACGGAATGGCGACCATCGCGCTGGGAGAGGCGTTCGGGATGACGAACGATGCCAGCTTGCGCGAACCGCTGAGCCGCGCCATCCAGTTCATCGTGGAGACACAGAACCCGACCGACGGGGGCTGGCGGTACAGCCCCGGCCAGGCGAGCGACATGAGCATGTTCGGCTGGCAACTCATGGCATTGAAGAGTGCCGGGATCGCGGGGGTCGAGTTCCCCACGGAGACGAAAGACCTGGCGATCCGCTTCCTCAAGAAAGCGGGCCGCGGGCCCAGCGGCGGGTTGGCGGCTTATCGCATCGGCGAGCGGATCAAGCCCTCGATGACAGCGGAAGCCCTGTTCAGCCGGCAGCTCCTGGGAATGAATCGCGACAACCCCGCCGCCGCGGAGGCGGTTGCCTACCTGCTGGAAAATCCCCCCCGCCGAGCCGAACAGGATCTGTACTACTGGTATTACGGGACGCTGGCCATGTACCATCACGGTGGACAACCGTGGCGCACGTGGAACGCGGCCCTGCGCGACAATCTCGTCGATACGCAGCGTTCGCGTGGACACGCGGCCGGAAGCTGGGATCCCCATGCTCCGTGGGGAGACTACGGCGGCCGCGTCTTCACGACGGCCCTCAGCACCCTGTGCCTGGAAGTGTATTACCGCTTCCTGCCCCTGTATCAGGTGGGGGGCAGCGACCAGCTCAATCAGGAATGACTCGCACCGGCTCACTGCCTGAAACTCGAGACCACATGGCCGGGACGCTCCTCCAAAGCGTGGTTCCCGATTCGTGGTCGCATGTTTCCGGGCGTTTACGACTTCGAGAGGAATATGCCCCGTCAACCGGATGACGCGTATCAGGAACTGGTCTCGCACTTGCGGCAGACGGAATTGCTGAGTTCCTGCTCGGCCCTGCTTGGCTGGGACGAGCAGACCTACATGCCTCCCGGGGGGGCGGAACACCGCGCCAACCAGCTCAGCCTGCTATCGGGAATGGTGCATGAACGAGCCACGGCGCCTCAGGTCGGTGCGCTGCTCGACGAACTCGGAGGGAGCGACCTGCTTGCCTTCCCCGACAGCCCGGCGGCCGTGAACGTGCGTGAGGCCCGTCGCGATTACTCGCGGGCCGTCAAACTGCCACGCAAACTGGTGGAAGAGCTGACGCGCGTCGCTTCGCTCGCTCAGCAGCAATGGGTCGCAGCCCGCAAGCGCTCCGATTTCTCACTGTTTTACCCCTGGCTCGATAAAATGGTCGCGCTCAAGCGCGAGGTCGCCGGGGCGATCGGTTACGGAGCCGGCGTCCCCTACGACGCGCTTCTCGACGAATTCGAACCAGGCCTGACGTCGGCCGAAGTGGTGCGGCTGTTCACGCCGCTCCGCGATGCGCTGGTGGAATTGTTGTCGGCGATTCAGGGAGCCAGCCGCCGGCCCGACCGCAGTCTGATCACGCGGAACTATCCCGTAGACGCCCAGCGCCGCTTTTCGCAGGAAGCCGCGCGGCAGATCGGCTTCAACTTCGACGATGGGCGGCTCGACGAAACGGCGCATCCCTTCTGTAGCGGCATCGGGCCGGGCGACACGCGGCTCACCACCCGTTACGACGCCCATCACTTCAGCGGCGCATTCTTCGGCACGCTGCACGAGTCCGGCCACGGCATTTACGATCAGGGGCTGAACCGCGAGGCATTCGGCCTGCCGATGGGGGCTGCCGTGTCGCTGGGAATTCATGAATCGCAGTCGCGGTTGTGGGAGAACTTCGTGGGCCGCAGCCTGGGCTTCTGGCGGCATTTTTACCCCGGCGCTCAGGCGGCCTTTCCCGAAGCACTGGGTGACGTATCGCTGGAAGCGTTTCATGGCGCCATCAATGTGGTCGAACCTTCGTTCATCCGCGTGGAAGCCGACGAAGCGACTTACAACCTGCATATCCTGCTGAGGTTCGAGCTCGAACAGGCGCTGATTGCCGGGAACCTGGCGCCAGCCGATGTTCAGTCCGCCTGGAATGAAACGTTCACGCGGTACTTCGGGCTGACTCCGCCGGACGACGCGCAGGGCTGCCTGCAAGACATCCATTGGAGCTGCGGGCTGGTCGGATATTTCCCCACGTATTGCCTGGGAAACATGTACGCGGCGCAGTTCTTCGTCGCCGCACAGAACGACCTGGGGGATCTCGGCGCCCAGTTTGCCCGAGGGGAATTCGCGGCGCTCAAGCACTGGCTCAACGATCGGATTCACCGGCGAGGCAAGCAGTACCGTGCTCAGGACCTGGTGAAGGTGGTGACGGGGCAATCGTTGTCGCACACCGCCCTGGTGCAGCACCTCCGCGACAAATATTCCGCAATTTACGGTCTCTGAAACACTTTTGCTGGCAAGGAAACCCCATGGGTTCCATTCGTCGTCAGGTTGCGCCGTTCGTTCTGGCGATCGTGGGGTTAGTGTGTGCCACGCTCGGCGGCTGCGGAGGCCGGCCGACGGGTTCTGGCGGCTTGGCCGTCGGGAATCCGATGCCGCCCCTGGAAGCCGAGGGTTGGATCAACGGCAAGGCGCCGAAGCCCGATGAACTCGAGGGAAAAATCCTGGTGATCGATGCCTGGGCCTACTGGTGCGGCCCCTGCCGGCGCATCGCCCCTGCCTTGAAAAACCTGCATCGGAAGTATAGCGACAAAGGCGTCGTGTTCATCGGCCTGACGAACGAAGGTTACGAAACATTGCCCGACACGGAACGGTTTTTGAAAATGGCCGGAATTCCCTGGCTCAACGGCTACGGCGCCAACGACACGTTGGACAAACTGGAAGTGACGGGCATTCCCGCCATCTTCGTGGTTGGCCACGACGGCAAGATCGTCTGGAATTTCGACTCCCCCGGCGACCCCAACGACGGCATCGACAAAGCCCTCGCCGCCGCGAGAAAAAAGAACTGATCCACCCAACCGAGAGGTGAACTACTTTTTTCCAGTGCTCCGAGAACTGTAATCGTTCTTGAATTCGACCCATCCCGAGTCGACTCCAACGACTTGGCATCCAGCCTGATCAGGCAGCCGCCGGCCCCGTCTCTCTTGGAGAATCTTCGCGCCGCGGCTCGCAATCTGCCTCACCCCGTCGATAGGCACTTGACAAAAGCTATCGCTTTCCTTGCCTTTGACGAGTCGCAACGTTCTAATTCTAGAAAACCTGCGGTCGGCAGAAAGTATCAGGCGGACGGACTCGCCCCATCTTGTTCGCTCTTTGCCGCTGGCATGGGTCCCGTAAGGATTCGGTGTCGCGGGAGGAACGAAACGATGGCTGGGAATCTGGACAGCCGGGCCAATGATTTGCTTCAGCCCCTCACTTAGAAGAATGCGGGGCGCTGCAGACTGCGTCCGATACGCGGACATTTTTCGAATCGTCTGCGGATTGTATTAGGACTGGACAACGAATTCGTCCTTGGTTTTTCTTGAGCTCGATGCGTGCTCGGCGAGGTCCGCGAGGCGTCGGTTGTGTTTGCACGGCGGCGGGTGGAATTCTACTGAATTCAGGGACCCATGGCCCATTCAGAAGCACAAATCCACGATTGTGGAAACTCCGCATGTGGCGTCGAAACTCCGCTCGGTTCGCCTGCCCCGCGCGACAAGTTCCCATCTAGCGCCTGTACCGGGGCGCGGTTGTCGAATTGTTCCGGGGACTTCTCGCTAAGCGGGAAGCAGTTTCGACGCTTGATCGGTAGCATGCCGCTGCGTTACATCGTGTTCGACAAGACAACGGTACTCGATCGGACGCCGACCTCCGCCAGTCTGGAGTCCGCGAACTGAACGAGGTGGTCTCGAAAGGCCTGGAAATGCCGCCGGACTGCCGGGAACTCGTAATCGGCTGCGGGATAGGCCGTCTTCTCAACCGGCCAGTTGCATTCTCGCCGAAGTCCATGGCGTGGACACGCCTTCCTTGAACGAAATACTTTGGGATTCCGTGGTCATCATCGCTCGGTGCAGATAATCCGGAACCAGCAGGCGACTTTGGAATCTTGCGACCTGAGATGCTCTTGCCAAAACCGGATTTTCCATCGTTGCTGAAGACGCGATTCCGACTTGCGGTCGTCTCTCTGATTATCTCTGTCCATATCGGACTGTGCATGTGGGGAGCCTATGTCCATTCACCAACCGTCGACGAACCAGCCTATCTTGCGTCTGGCATCAGTCATTGGCAATTTGGGCGATTCGATTTGTTCAAAGTCAGCCCCCCCCTCGTCCGACTCGTAGCCGCTGTCCCCGTGATGCTTGCCGGGCCAACGTACGACTGGACGGAGTACCGTTTCGGATATGGTGTCCGTTCCGAACACGCCGTAGGACGTCATTTCGTCATGGCGAATGGGGAAAAGTCGTTCTGGTTGTTCACTTTGGGTCGCTGGGCTTGCGTTCCCTTTTCCGTCATTGGGGCGTGCGTGAGCTATCGGTGGGCCAATGAACTGTTCGGCCAGACATCCGCCTATGCTGCGCTATCGCTTTGGTGTTTCAGCCCGAATGTCTTGGCACACGCGCAACTGTTGACGCCCGACATCGGCGTGACTGCACTATGCCTTTCAGCGTGCTATTCATTCTGGTGTTGGTCGCGACATCCCACGTGGGCCGGTACCTTTTTCTGGGGGGTCACATTGGGTTTGGCTGTGCTCGCGAAGACAAACGCCGTTGTCCTGTACGTTGCGTTTCAGGCCGCAATGGCGTTCGACTTCTTCGTACTTCACCGCAGTCGGAATGCCCTGACCATTCAACAACTCGCCGTCGGGTTCGTGACATCCATTTACGTGATCAACTTGGGATACGGGTTCGAAGGGACCTGCCGACCGTTGGGTGAATATACCTTCGTTAGCAACTCGTTTACTGGAGACAACGGGGTCAATCGGTTTACCGATTCCTTCCTGGGTTCAGTTCCGGTCCTTGTCCCCGCTCCGTTTTTGGAGGGAATCGACCTCCAACGTCGAGACTTCGAAAATACTCTAGGCACCATCAGGACTTATCTCCGCGGCCGTTGGTATGATCACAGTTGGTGGTGGTTTTATTTTTACGCAGCTCTCGTGAAAGCGCCCATAGGCACGTTGACTCTTTGTGTTGTCTCACTGTGCGTACACAAACGTCACCCGAATTTCTTGCCGTTTGTTGCTTATGCCGCAATCCCCGCCGTCCTGCTTTTTGCCCTCGCGTCCAGTCAAACCGGCTTTGGCCTCGGCCTTCGCTACGTGCTCCCTGCTTTTCCATTCGCGTTCCTACTGGCGTCGGCAACGTTTTCCGGACGCAGGTTCACCATCCGGTTCCTCGCTTCCACCTTGCTTTTGACCTCTGCCGTGTGGAGCAGCCTGAGGGTTTATCCCCATTCTTTATCGTATTTCAACGAATTCGCAGGCGGACCGCAAAATGGGCATTACCATCTGTTGGATGGCAGTCTCGACTACGGTCAGGATCTGCTGTTCATCCGCGACTGGCTGGAAAAGCACCGGGGCGAAAAGCCCATCTACGCCGCTTATTGGGGATTCCTGCCAATCGATGAACTTGGGATACAGTTGGACACACCGGTGATCCCCGATGACGCTCCTATACCCCCAGGAACCTACGTTATTTCCGTGAATTTCCTCAGGGGGGATTATCGCCTTATCCATAGCGGACTTGAGCGATTCCTCCAACATACGCCGCAGGACATCATAACACCAGCCGTTTATGTGTTCCGAATTCCTGATTCGTCGCTGCCGGCACAGGACAATCAATGATGCATTTTGCCCACGCCGATGCATTTTGCCCATCTGCATTCGCCCGGAGGTGTCGACCGCAAACGACCAAGGAGTGGCTGTACTATTGTTCTCCTTCACTGACAGTAGCGCCTTTGACTTCGGCCTCAGTCGCTAGCTCAGTCGCTTGCATTGGCTATCAGACCCCAGTATAGTTCTCAATTGAACCGCGGATAAAGCATTGATCCAGTGTGTTAGCCGGATTGCATTCCATATCGTTTTTCTCGAAGGGAGTGTCCGATGCGAAGGCTGCGTACAAATACTGTGTTTCTCGTCTGCTTGAGTGTCGCGGTCATTGTGAACTGCAGTGCTGCCTTCAATACGTGCCTGCATGCACAGACGGCGCCGACGTTTACCGGCTGCGGCGGTGCGAATACCAACGTCGGCCCATGTGCGGGAACGAATACCTGGTCAGGCCCAACTGGGAATGGGTGCCCGACTTTAATTAGCTGTAATTCCATGAGCAACATCACCTATACCTTTACTGGCGGGTCGTGCACGGGTACTGATACGCTGCCCACTGGCGTCCTCAACTGCAAGCAGTGTACCGTGCCTACCAATCAGACGGACATCTATCTCTCAACCGCCGCGAGCACGCTTGGCGCATTAGGTTGCTTTACTGCAGTGACTGGCGCGAACATTGGTTTTTGGGGGACGCTGTGCATTCTTGGATGCTGTGGCGTCACCATAGGAACGGGTTGTATTACCGGTGCCTGCTTTGCAGGATGCGGCATCATTTTGATTGGTGCCGGGACGACGATTTCGGTGTCTTGCGTGTGGTCGTACTGCCAATACAATTGTGCCTTTTCCGTCTCGAATGCGACTGGGTCGACGACGGCTTGCGGCTGAAATCTCGACGGATATGGCAAGACGCTGCGTCGTTCGCCACGAGCTCCCGTTGCGCTTGGCTTCAGGCGGGGGATGATCACCTCTGTGCCGGTTTGTTTTTCAGGCGGTGCTCGTCATGCTAGCCAGAATTTGCGTATCGGTTGCTCTTTTCGGCTGCCTCACCGATAACGTCGTTCAAGGACAGATAAAAACGACTCCAGGGTCTGTTCCGGCTACCCCCAAGGAAAGTTGGCTTTGGCTGGAACAGATCTATGATGACTACGTGCAGGTCTCGCTTCTTAAGCATCGCTCGGCAATCGGTGATTTCCTGATTCGCAATTATGAATCGGGTGGCGATTGTGCCCAAAAGAACGCAGACCATGTAGGGTTGGTAACGCCAGAAATCCGCAAAGCTGCCACAAGTGAAGTTGACGTACTGGTGCGGCTCGGTCAAATTTCAAAGAGCGAGCGAGACGACCGGATCGAGCAGAAAGTCAGCAATGCGGTCAAGTCGCTCGCAGACGAACTTGCTGCCCATTGCGGTGAAATGACGACGCGGTATGTTCGTTTTCTTGAGTCCGGCGCAAAATTCCGCACGGAGACGATGTTTCTCGACAATGAAAGACCGCTGCTTGAAATTCGCGATGACGTGCTAGCCGGTAAGTCCGATCTGCAGATGGCTTCGGTCACTGCTTGGGACGGTATCGAGACGTCGCAAATCGTGCGCAGCCGGACAAATGCCGGAGCCTACTCGAATATTCGTCCGGACAGGATGCTTGGTCCTGCAGACGTCTTTTCAATTGGACGACTGGACGTACAGAAAGGCAAGCCGGTAAATCTGATACGTCTTATGGCGCACGAGTCGGATCCACCTGTGATCGAGAAGGTTGCATTTCGAGGTGAAACCGCCGTCAAAATCATCTTGAACAAAATCGGAAATTCGGCAAGCTATTTGGAATTCATATGTCTGCCGAAGAAGGGATATGCGTTCGCATCGGTAAGAGTTGTAGTTGGCGGGAAGCTTCTGTCTTCGGAAGTCAGCGGGGATTTCACGGAAACATCGCTCGGATTCTGGTTTCCGAGTGAATCGACACGGGAATGGTATAATCCAGGCAAGGATTCGAAGAGCACAGTGTTGGCTCGTCGAACAGAATTCGTTGCAATCAATCCGCCGAAATTCAACACCGAGCTGGATGACTCTTTGTTTCATCTGAATTCCGATCCGCGTTTCACAAAGCTCTCTCGGCTGGATCGGCCTGTCAAGGCAGAGAAATCAACGCCGGTCGTGCCGGAGACTTCGAAACCAAGGTTTGTTCTCTTGTGGATAATAAACGGTGTTGTAGTACTGGCAATTCTGGCCGTGGTGCGTTTCAAACGCCGCCAAAAGTCCTGAGGGATTCGCATTGTGTGCGGCTATCGTCACTTGTCACGCCTGCCATTGGTGTTGATCTTTTCATTTCTGACGGGCATGGGCTGTGGCAGACAAGAATCAGGGAGTGTTGCTCCGGACTCTCGCGTCGCAAAGGATGACGATTCGTCCTTGGATCGTACTCTGCCAACAATCGAACTCTTGAAAACCGGGGAGGCGCGCTGGCTTCGCCCGGATGAAAGTACCGTTCAAGTGGTGGTGGGGATAGAGTACGGGCGGACTGTTGCCATCGTGAACCGATCGGGCGGTGCCATTTCGCAACTGAAAATCAGCTCCGGATGCAGTTGTTCCACTGCGACGGTCGACGATTCGGATCTGGCGGAAGGTGAAACGACATATGCCCGATTTGTGGTCGATACGAAGGGGCAGCGGCGGGCATTTAGCGTGCAGTTTCAACTGACAGGGCGGCTGAGTAACGCGATCGCCCTGTTTGCTTTCAACAATTTTTTCGATGTAGGAGACGCAGCAGTCGGGGAAGAATTTTCCTGGACCGAGAGTCGAGATGTATCCGTTGACGCGGATTGGGAATCCGATTTGGTAATCGATGTCGTTCGGCAGTTCAGGATCGGTAAGGAGTATCGGACGGAAGATTTGGTAGTGCAGACTTCCTCGTCGCAGATTGTCGCGTCGATTCCAAAGGCCAGTCGCCCGGACGGCGTCGTTGACCTGCAGATTCGTATGCAGCAATTATCTCCAGGAGTGATTGCCGAATGGGTCATGTTGACATTGCAAGCAAAGGGGCAGCCCGGGGAAATGCACCTTCGAAAACCGATTGTTGGTTTGGTCCGACCACCATTCAAGGTTTCACCGATGTTCCTGCATGCGGGCACGGCGACGGCCGATTCGAAAGACGAGAGCAGAGTCACGGTGGAACGGTGTGGCAGTCATGGTTTGGAACCGATCATCGAAGTCAATGGTGACTGGACATTGGTGGGCGTCGATCAAGAAGATGGAATGTGTGTCGCACGAGTCAAGCCCATCGGTTCAGGCAGAAGCGGTCTAGTACGTGGTGCGTTGTTGGTAAAGGCAAATGAGTTTGTCGTGACGAGAGTACCATTGAGTGTGAATATTGAAATGACCGATTCCGGTACATTGCCGCCCAAGTGATGTTTTTGATTGTGTTTTGCCAGAAAAAACCAAACGGACGCGGCGATTCGGGGGCCGAGAGAAAGTCGCAGCGGCTGGCCCGTGACTTGGATTGTCCATCGCTGTTCTTCCAGTGGCGAGATCTGTTTCGCAGACATTCATCAGCCGCTTCAAGAGGCCGCGAGCTGAATATCGAGATTGTCGAGGACAATCACCCACGGTACGTCCGGAGCGGTGGACGCCATTGGTTGGGTGTGGACGACGAAGTCTTCTTCGGTCCGGCTGGTCTCGACCGCTTGTCTGTCTGCCGGTTCGGCAGAGAAGAGCGGTGCAGGGTCATCAGACACTCGAGGAGGCTGGATTGACACTCGCCGCGAGTCCCTGCGGGTCCTCAACGTAAAGGTCGGCGAAGCCGCAGTTGCCACACACCCTGGCCAGGAGGCGATGTGGCACCGGTGTCTTGAATCCCCGCCTCTCTGGATTCTTGTAGGTCAGAATCGAGATGGGCACCGATGAGAAATTATCGACGTTAGACACGACCGGGAGATCTGAAAGGATGACGGACGATCCACATCGTGAACAAATCATCTGCATCGCAAACGCTCCGTCGACAAATTTGCGAGTGTCTGACTGAGTCGACATTAGAATAATGGAAACTGGCTGTCAACGTCGGGACAGAGGGTAGCGTCCGTCGATTTGTTCAAGTTGCGATTGGAGTGCCGCAGGAAGTAGTCGGTTTTGTTACGATCGGCCAGTGTTTCGAATCGTTAAGGTTCGAAGAGGTTGCATGGACGTCAAAAATCTGCGCAGATTGGCTTTTATGACATCGAACATACGGTGAATGCCAAAGTCTCGTCGTCCCGCCGAAGTTTCGAAACACAATTGGACCACTGACGAAGTCAGTGCTGGGGCCATTGTTTCGGTGCCGAGTGCGTTCCCTCACCACATTTCTTCCCAGGCCAGTTCGTAGACTTTCGCCAGGCGGCCAGGGCTGAAGCGTTCCGGGGCTCGGGAGAGCACTCGCAGCCAGACTTCTTCATTCCCGACGAGGCCTTCCAGGGCGATGTGGGCGCCCAGCTCGTCGTAGCTGCCGAAGGGAAGGGCCTGCCAGGAGATGGAAGTGACTTTTGTGAAGTATTTCGTGGCGGCGAGAACGTCGAGCGAGAATCGTGAACCGCGATGCAGACCGTCTTTGCGCCCGCCGACGATCTCGGTGTCGGCTGCGAACAGCGCGATCTCCCAATGTCCGTCGACGTGATAGTAATGACAGCCCAACGGGGACATGACGTCGGTGGGCGTCATGTTCAAGGCAATCGAATTCGCAAACTCTACGAGCCACTCGGGTGCGGCTGCCATACACGGGGACCTTCCACGCGTTAGTCCAATGGCGGTTTCGAATTCCGAGCGCAGTCCGAGGGGGGACAACAGACTCGCCGGAAACGGAGATCGATCTGGAGCGGGCCCAGTGAACGCTGGGGTGGGGCGCGCCCGAACCGGAACGCTGCAGGTCCCTGAAACCGCGCGACCATGCCATCGACCCGCATGGCGCCGCGTGCGCAGCTCAAGTCACCTCAACCTGTGCTTTCCAGTCTGCGGCATCCTTTGGCAAATCGAATGCCATCCCCCCCGGTCCCACGGCGACTTGCCGAAACCCGCTGAAATCGCAAGGATTCCGCCGAATCACGGCCGGCGACTGCCCCGGCCGGTTCGATTGCTGAACGCGGTGAACACCTCCGGCGTTCAACTTTCGAAACGTTACCTCACCACGAAATTCAGCAGCCGGTCCGGGACGAAGATCACCTTCACCACTTGCTTCCCGGTGAGATGCTCCAGCAGTTTCGGGTCGGCACGCAGGGCCTGTTCCGCCGCGGATTGATCACTGCCTGCCGGAATACGGATGCGTCCGCGGATCTTGCCGTTGAACTGCACGGGGATCTCCACCTCCGATTCGACGACAAGTGCCGGATCGAATGTCGGCCAGGGTTCGTACGCCAGCGTCGACGTATGTCCGAGCAGTTCCCACGCTTCCTCCGCCAAGTGCGGAGCCAGCGGGCTGAGCAACAGCACGAACGTCGAGAGCAACGACCGTGGGCGCGGTTCCTGACCGCTGACTTCGTTCACGAACTCCATCAGTCGGCTGATGGACGTATTGAACGACAGGTTTTCGAGGTCCGTCGTGACGGCGCGAATCGTCTTGTGCAGGAGCCGCAACTGTTCCGGCGTCGGTTCCACGTCCTGCACGGCCGGGTTGATCTGCACGGCGTCGCTCCGCTCGTCGGCGATCATTCGCCAGACGCGGGCCAGGAACCGGCTCACTCCCTCGACGCCACTCATACTCCAGGGCTTGGTCGCTTCCAGCGGCCCCATGAACATCTCGTACAGGCGCAGCGAATCGGCGCCGTACTCCTGCACGACATGGTCCGGGTTGATCACGTTGCCGCGCGACTTGGACATCTTGAATGTCCGGCTCTCGACCACGATCGACGGGTCGGCCGTGATTACGAAATCGTTCCCCTGCTTCGTCACCTGGTCGGCCGGCAGCTTGACTGCATCGACCGGTTGCCCGTTGCGGCGATCGATTTTCGTTTCGCCTGCGTCGGAAGCGGGACCGTCGGCGACCTGGCGGGCGGAAACCCAATTTCCCGCGGCATCGCGATATCCCGTGAGCTCCGCTTCACCCAGGATCATTCCCTGATTCACCAGCCGCTGGAACGGTTCGTCACCGGAGACGTGGCCCCGATCGAACAGCACCTTGTGCCAGAACCGTGAATACAAGAGGTGCAGCACGGCGTGCTCGGCCCCCCCGATGTACAGGTTCACCGGCATCCAGGCCTTCTCTTTCGCCGGGTCCACAAACACCTGATCGTTCCGCGGATCGATGAACCGCAGGTAGTACCAGCAGGACCCGGCCCACTGAGGCATGGTGTTCGTTTCGCGAAACAGCTTCGTCCCGTCGGCCGCCGTCTTGTTCAGCCAGTCGGCGGGCGCCTCCGCCAGCGGGGGCTCGGGGCGGCCATGCGGTTTGAAGTGCCGCATTTCCGGCAGCGTGACCGGCAACTCGCTTTCGGCGTCGGTCCTGAGGAGGCCGGTCGGTTTTCCCTCGGAATCCAGCTCGTGCCAGATCGGAAACGGCTCGCCCCAGAAATGCTGCCGGCTGAAGAGCCAGTCGCGGAGACGGTAATTCACGGCACCGCGACCGAGGCCGCTGCCGTCCAGCACCGCGGTGATTTTGCGTTTGAACTCGGCCGTCGGGAGTCCGTCGAATTCCGGGGAATTGATGGCTGTTCCCTCACCGGCAAATGGCGTCTGCTGCTGGCCATCGACCTCGGCCCGGAGCAGTTCCTCTTCGCGGCTGGTAGCGTATCCTGCGGGTGGCTGCACAACCTGACGGATCGGCAGGTTGAACTTCACGGCGAATTCCCAGTCGCGGACGTCGTGCGCCGGCACCGCCATGATCGCCCCCGTGCCGTAGCTGGCGAGCACGTAGTCGGCAATCCAGACAGGAACCAGCTCGCCGTTGACGGGGTTCACGGCGTAGCTGCCGGTGAACACGCCCGACTTCTCCTTGGCGAGATCGGTTCGGTCCAGATCGCTCTTCATGGCCGCCTGCTGGCGGTAGGCGTCGATCGCCTGCCGCTGCTCGCTGGTGGTCAGCCGCTCGACGAGCGCATGCTCCGGAGCCAGCACCATGTAAGTGGCGCCGAACAGCGTGTCGGGGCGGGTGGTGTAGACCCGCACGACTTCCTCGTCCGGCGTTTCCGGAAAGCCGCTCTCGGCTCGTTCGGCCTTCCACTCTTCGAATTCCTCGGCCGCTTCTTCCGGTGTGACGCTCTGGTCGTCGCCCCCGACCCAGAAATCCACCTCGGCACCTTCACTGCGGCCAATCCAGTTCCGTTGCAGCGCCTTGATCGACTCCGGCCAGTTCACGCGGTCGAGATCGGACATGAGCCGCTCGGCGTAGGCGGTAATGCGCAGCATCCACTGCCGGAGAGCGATCCGCACGACGGGATGATTCCCGCGCTCGCTCAAGCCGCCGATCACCTCTTCATTAGCCAGCACGGTTCCGAGGGCCGGACACCAATTGACAGGGGCCTCCTGCTGGTAGGCCAATCGGTGGCTGTCCTGATAGCGCCGTACGGCTTCAGTCCCGGAGGTGCGGACATCGTCTGGAATGGGGAGCTCGGCGATCGGACGGCCTCGACCGCGATGGGCCTGCCCCTGGGCATCGGTCCATTCACAGTCCGCGTCGAACCAAGTGTCGAAAATCTGCAGAAAGATCCACTGCGTCCAGCGGAAATACTCGGGATCGGTGGTGGCGACTTCCCGGCTCCAGTCGTAGCTGAACCCGAGCATCTTGAGCTGCCGCCGGAATGTGTCGATGTTGCGGTACGTCGTTTCCCGCGGATGCGTTCCCGTCTTGATGGCGTATTGTTCCGCGGGGAGACCGAACGCATCCCAGCCCATGGGATGCAGGACCGTCTTGCCCAGCATCCGAGAATAGCGGCAGACAATGTCTGTGGCCGTGTAACCCTCGGGGTGTCCGACGTGCAGCCCATCTCCCGAGGGATACGGAAACATATCGAGCACGTACAGTTTTTCCCCGGCAGGCATGTCGGGCGTCCGGAACGTCTGGTGCTGTTCCCAGTACGCTTGCCATTTGGTTTCAATCCGCTTCGGTTCGTAGCGCGGCATAACTCACTGCTGGATTAGAGATTGCGGACCATTGTTCCCGCGACGCCGGTTTGTGCGCCGATCGCTCGACGTTTCCCGGTACGACACGTTCCCTGCCTGCGGTGCGGCCACGTACGGTGGCTGAAGCCCCAGGAAATGCACTCTCCCCGCGACGGGCCGGGGCAAGAGAATGACAGCAGGATCGCGGAAAGCGTTCGCGCTCGCAAGGCTCCGGAATTCTTTGGCGTTCCGTTTCCCGACCCGGAGATTTAGGGTACCGTGAGACGCAACTTCCCTGTCCATCCACGAGTTAACGCCGGAGACACCGCCATGCCGCTCCCCTCGTCGTCGGAATATGCGTCGTCGGAATTCACGCAGTCGCGCCGCAGTTTTCTTTGCGGGACATTGGCGGCAGGTGCACTGACGGTCGGTGGCCAATTCGCAGCACCGGTGGCAAAGGCCGCGGAACCGCCCCAGCGGAACGGCAAACCGCACATCAAACTGAGCCTGGCGGCGTATTCGTACCGGCAGTTCCTGGCCGGCGCGTCTCCCACGATGACACTCGACGACTTCATCAAGGCCTGTGCCGACCTGGGACTGGATGGCTGCGAACCCACGAGCTACTACTTCCCGAAAGACTTCGGGAACGACTACCTGATCCACATCAAGGAGTTGGCGTTCCGGCTGGGGCTCGACTTCTCCGGCACCGCGATCGCCAACGACTTCTGCTTACCCCCCGGCCCGGATCGCGAGAAAACACTTGCCCACACGAAGAAGTGGATAGACTACGCCGCCCTGTTCGGCGCACCGGTGATCCGAATTTTTGCGGGCGGAGTTCCCAAAGGGGAAAATGAAGAGGTCGCCCTGGCGCGATGCACTGCGGGGATCAACGAATCGCTGGATTACGCGGCGGAAAAGGGGGTCTTCCTGGCCCTGGAGAATCACGGGGGTATCACATCGACGGCCGAGCAGTTGCTGGCGATCGTGAAGGGAGTGAAACCTTCTCCCTGGTTTGGCGTGAACTTCGACAGCGGGAACTTCAAAACGCCGGATCCTTACGGCGACCTGGCGAAGATCGCTCCCTACGCCATCAACGCGCAGCTCAAGACCGACATCAGCCCGGACGGCAAGCGCGAAGACGCCGACCTGGAACGGCTCGTGAAGATCCTGATGGACGCCGGCTACCGCGGCTATGCGGTGTTGGAGTACGAAGGGGCCGAAGACCCGAAGACAGCGATTCCGAAGCACATCGAGCGGCTCAAGAATATCCTGCATCGCTGACGTGCGGGTGTAGTGGAATTTTAGCGGATCGCGAACGTCGATACGCCCTTGAGCAGCCCGGCTTCGAAGAAGCCGGGCTGCCGAAAGTAGCCCTTTCGCTCCGCGAGAGGAAAGCCGCACGCGCGTTTGACGCCAACTGCGCGACCCGCGTACGAACAATCTTCAGCATCGCCGCCGCAACTGCCAACCGACGTTGAAATCGCGAGCTGCAATCTGCAAAAAAATTCCGACCCATCTTCCCAAGCGATTGGGAAATCGATTTCGCAGCCGCGCAGTTTCCCCTGAAGTCGGATTGCGAACCGAGTCTGCGATTGACACTGCAGCGCGCCTGCGGCTGTCCTGTCGCGGAGCGACGAGGGCTACTTTCACTTCAGCGATTCGAGGAACGCGAGCAAATCGCGGCATTCCTGCAGCGTCATCTTCTCCGTCAGCCGTTCAGGCATGAGCGAGATCTTTTGCGGCACGCGTTCCACGATCTGCGCAGTCGGTACGTCGACCAGGGCACCGTCGGCATTTCCCAGGATCGTGTGCCCTTCGTTCTCCGAAACGATCAGACCGCTGTAGATCCTCCCGGACGAGTCTTCCATCACCCAGGCGACGAACTGCGGGGCCACCTCTTTGCTGGGTTCCAGGATCGAATCGACCAGCTTCTCCCTGCTGAGCGAGCGGCCGATCGTCGACAGTTCGGGACCGACGCGCCCGCCTCTTCCGTTTATCGTGTGGCAGTTCCCACACCCGGCTCCCTTGGCGTGAAAGAAGGCACGACGGCCAGCGTCGGCGTTACTCGGACCTTGGAGCGCTTCGTCCCATTCACTGCGGTTCGTCGGACGCTGGGGTTGCAGTGACTTGATCTCGGGCGGCACCTCGGGATCGAGAGCCAAGGCGAGCTGGTCGGCCAGTTCGCGGTTCTCCGGGTTCGGCTGGGCATCGCGCAGGGTTGCGGCCGATGCGAGTAATGACTCCCGCACGGCCGGGTCTTCGGCCAGGCTTCGCAAACTGCGGATTGCCTCGCGCCGATAGTTCGGATCGGTGTTCTTCGAAAACTCAAGCAGCGTTTTCCGGGCCGCTTCATTCGGCTCGCCCGGTTTCGTGACGACCGACAAACCCAGCAGCGCCTCCAGTCGACGGACGGAATCGAGCCCCGTGTCCAAAGCGACACTCTGCAACATGGGCACCCGCTCGGCGATGGGCGAAGACTGCAACGTCCGAATCGCTTCGAGCTGAAGCATAGGACTGTTGCTGGCCAGCAGATTCTTCAGCAACTCGGCCGTGAGTGCCGGTTCGGATGGCGACGTCAGTCGCAAGGCCTGGGCACGGATGGCTGCGGGCCGCTGTTCGTCGCGCACGAGCGGCAACACGTACTTCACCGGGGCCTTGTCGAAGGCCGCCGGATCGACGCCGTCCAGCATCTCTAGCGCGGCGAGCGTTGCCAGAAACAGGTCGGCCGTCACGTTTTGTTCGGAAAGCAAGCCGGCCACGCGCTCACGAAAGTCTTTGAGCTTGTGCTCCGCGATGAACTGCACGGCGGCCCGTCGGATGTCGAGGTCCGGATCCCGGAGCGCATTGCCGAGCATGGCGAAACACTGCGAGACATTCTGACCTGCCGCCGCGCACTTGCGGAACGCCGCGAGATACAGGGCCAACCGCCGACGCGGCGATTTCGTTCGCGCGGGTTCGGCCTGCGCTTCGAGCAACTTGATGCTTTCCTGCGAACTGAGTTTTTCGACCAGCATCCCCAGGACGAACGGATCATCCACTTGGGCAAATGCGGGCTCTTCCGATGTCCCCAAGAGATTCGTCGCGTTGGCCACCAGCGCCAGCAGAAAGGCAGGATCGGCCCTGTTGCCGCTGGACAGCAATGTGACATTGAGCGAGCCGCGAATCGGTTTGAGAAGGTCGCTGTGGTCCGCCTGCGGATCGGCAAGCAGCCACAGAAAGGCCGTGGCCACGCGATCGCGTGCTGCAAGCACTTTCTCGACATCGATGAGCGGCCCCCCTTGTGCATTGCCTGCCAGGGCCCACAAGGCCTCGACTCTCGTCCGCTCCGCGAGTTTGTCGTCCGTCAGCGTAATGGCCAGATGCTTTCGGCCCGGCTCGGTCTTCGCCAGGTTCCGGGCAGCCGCACGCCGGACTTCCAGTCGCGACGATCCGGCCAGTTCCTGCAGGTTGGCCGTCGTAGGCGTGATGGCCGCCAGATCGACAACCTTGCGTTCCGGCGGCTTGACCGGAGCGATCCGCCACACCCGGCCCTTCCCATGGAGTTTGTAATCGCGGAGTACCCAGTCGCTGCAGTACAGGCTGCCGTCGGGGGCGACGGCGATGCCGACCGGACGGAAGTTTTCTCCGCCGGTGATCAGCGGATCCAGCAGCGACGAGAACGACGTTCCCTGGGGCGTCAGGTCGAAACGATCGATGCGATGGTCGCCCCAGGAGGTGACGAACAATTGTCCCCGATATTCCTCGGGAAGACCGTCGCTCTCGTAGGACACAATTCCGGATGGTGCTTCGCCCGTGCCGGCGACCATCGGCAGCGTACCGGGGATTTCACCATTCCAGGCGGTGAACGGGTGCAGGCCTTTGCGGCCGTTGCGGAAGCGGTAGCCGAAATCCCCACCCGGGACGATGTGCAGCAGGCGACAGGGAGGTCGGCTGTCGGGGTCGTTGTCGACGCTGAACAGTCGACCGAAGGCGTCGAAGCAATTGGCGTGCGGGTTCCAGAAGCCGGTCGAGATCTGCGACAGCTTCGTCCCATCGAGCCGGCAGCGATAGATGTTTCCACCTTCCCCACCGCCGGTGAGCGAAGCGCCGTCAGAACCGAGGATCTTGTACTTCGCTCCCAGGTTTTCGCCAAAGCCGAAGTACATCCAGTCGAGCGCGTCGAACGCGAAACCGGCCAGCCCGTTGTGGGGATAGTTTCCCTCGGTTTCCAGATGAACGATGCGTTGCTTGCGATCGGCACGGCCATCGCCGTTGTCGTCGTGCATCAGGAAGATTTCCTTGCGAGTCGCCAGGTACACCTCACCGGTGGGCCGTACGTTGACGCTCATCGTGAACGTGAGTCCGTCGGTGAACACGATCGGGTCGTCGGCGCGGCCATCGCCGTTGGTGTCCTGCAGAATCAGCACGCGGTCGCTGGAATGGCCCTTGTAATCCGCTGGCGGGAAATGCGTGTTGCTTTCGACGCCCCACACCCGTCCCTGTCGATCGACATCGATCCCCGTGGGAGTGACGAGCTGCGGCGACTCGGCGAACAACGAGATCTTGATTCGCGGATCGCGGGAAACGGGAGGTGTGTCCTGAGCCTTGCCTGGGGAGGCGAACATACCACCGACGACAAAACAACAAGCAACAGTCCAACGGAGCATGTCAGGTTCCCCTGGCGCAAACCGATTGTGAACGATGGATAGAATTGATGCACTCAAGGTATCGTGCCAAGCAGAGAATGGGAACGCGCCGGCAGTTCGCGCAGCGAGTCGGGCAGGTACAATCTCTGGGACAGCCAACAGACGCAAACGTAGGTCCCTCGCGAGTTCCTGATGCTTCGCAATTCTGTGCGATTGTCGATGGATGCGGCGGCCCTGGTGCAGGGCTTGAATGCATTTTCGTGCGATCTCTACAAGCGCCTCGCCGGCGAGCCGGGCAACCTGTTGTTTTCGCCAGCCAGTATTTCGATAGCGCTGGCGATGACCTCGGTCGGAGCGCGGAATAAGACGGCGCAGGAGTTCGCCTCAGTTCTGCATTCGCAGCTTCCTCCAGAGAAGCTTCACCAGGCGTTCCGGGAACTGCGCGAGGCAACGCGCACGGGTGGCATTGAGTTCCGGATTGCCAACCGACTGTGGGTGCAATCGGGGTTGGCGATTCTTTCCGAGTTTCAACGTACAACGGAGCGGGAGTACGACGCCACGGCGGGAATTGTCGATTTCAAGAACTCGACAGAGCAGGCCCGCTGCCAAATCAATCATTGGGTCGAACAGCACACGGCTCGCCGGATCTGCGACCTCATTCCCCCCGGTGCGGTGAATGAAGAGACCCGTGCGGTCATTGCGAATGCCGTTTATTTTCTCGGGGCATGGGATTGTGAATTTAATCCGGACGGCACTCGTCCCGCCTCTTTCCGGACTGCATTCGGCGAAGAACGGACGGTGTCAATGATGCACCAGGAGGAATTCTTCAGCTATGGTGAATTTGACGGGTTGCAGGTGCTGGAGCTTCCCTACCGTTCGGAGGACATAGTCCGTATGGATGTCGATGAAGAAATCGTGGAAGCGGGTGGGAGCGACTTTGCATTGACGATCCTCCTGCCACGGACACCAGATGGGCTGGCCGCTCTGGAAGCAGGGCTCTCCGCATCGTCGCTGCAGACCTGGACCATGCTTACGCAGGAAACGGTCGCGGTCTCACTCCCGGTCTTCCGAGTTGATTCCGCCTTTTTTCTCAAGGAAGCGCTGCAGCCCTTGGGGATGAGGCAGGCGTTTTCTCGAGAGCGAGCCGATTTTTCGGGTTTGTCAGACGATCCGAGCGGCTTCCACGTGGACGAAGTGCTGCACAAGGCATTTATCGAAGTGAATGAACTCGGTACTGAAGCGGCAGCGGCGACCGCCATCGTGATGCGCTTCGGATGTGCGATGGTGCCAAAGCGCCCCAAAGTATTCTGCGCTGACCATCCGTTCCTGTTTCTCATCCGCGATCGCAAGACGAAACTGATCTACTTCGTTGGTCGCTACAGCGGACGGGAGTGAATTCGCGAGCAGGCACGATTGGGCACCGACGGAATGCACGTCTGTCGTCAACGCCCACTGTGGCTCGGGATGTCTGCGGTTGGCGGCTGGTGGCTCGGTCGGAGACCGGCCATAACGCCGGGAGTCCAACGTGGTGGGCCAGCACTCGCAAAGCCTCGCTTGACCGCCCCTACGACTTCTCGCGGGTCAGCTTCTGGAACCGGACCAGCAGGTCCTTTGTGACCGGGCCCGGTTTGCCGTCGCCGATGACTCTTCCGTCGAGACTCACTACGGCGACCACTTCCGCGGCGGTGCCGGTGAGGAAGCATTCGTCGGCGATGTAGATGTCGTGCCGCAGCATGGGCACTTCCTGCACTTCCACACCTGCGTCACGGGCCAGCTTGATGATCGCGTTCCGCGTGATCCCTTCCAGGATGCAGGCTTCGCCGGGAGGAGTCTTGAGCACGCCCTTCTGCACGATGAAGATGTTGTCTCCCGTGCACTCGGCGACCTCCCCCTTGTGATTCAGCATCAGGGCTTCCACGCAACCGGCGTCGGTTCCCTCGATCTTCGCCAGGATGTTGTTGAGGTAGTTGAGCGACTTGATCCGCGAACTGAGAGCCGCGGGATGGTTGCGCATCGTGCTGGCGGTGATCAGCTTCAATCCCTGTTCGTAGATCTCTTTGGGATAGAGCGAAATCGTATCCGCGATGATGATCACTTGCGGGTGACTCGTCTTGCGGATATCGAGGCCGAGCGAGCCCGCGCCGCGCGTGATCACGAGGCGAACGTAACCGTCGCCGATCGAATTCGCCGCCACCGTGCTGCGGACCGCTTCGATCATGGCCGCGCGCGTCATGGGAATTTCCAGACGAATGGCCTGGGCGCTCTCGTACAGCCGGTCGATGTGTTCCGTCAGCAGAAACACATTGCCACCGTAGACGCGGATCCCCTCGAACACGCCGTCACCGTACAGGAGTCCATGGTCATAGACACTGACCGTGGCCTGTTCCTTGTCCACCAGTTTGCCGGCGATGTAGACCTTGGTCATGGGATATGCACCATCGCGGGCAGAACCCGCTGTTCGATACGAGTGTGGAATGTGAGGCGGGGTGGGCGAGGCATTGCGAGCGCCGGCCCCCCACGCAGAAGTATACATCGCGTTTTCGCAACGAGCCGCCCGGCCAAGTACCTTATCCGCTGTGACAAAACCTCTGAGATCGCACTGGTTTTCGAAGGAAAAAGCGGTCCACAACCGGTCTTGTCACAAGGTCTTAAGCCGCGTCGGCGTACGCCTCGAGCCGTCCTTCGGCAAGGCGAACCACCCGGTGTGCCTGCTGCGCAATGGATTCGTCGTGGGTGACCATGATGATAGTGAGATCATTTTGACCGTTCAAGCCGGTCAGGAGTTCCATGATCTCGCGACCGGTTTGGGCATCCAGGTTGCCCGTGGGCTCATCGGCGAGCAGGATCTCCGGCCGGGCGACGAGGGCCCGAGCGATCGCTGCCCGCTGCATTTCTCCACCGGACAGTTCCGACGATTTATGCGTCAGACGATGCCCCAGCCCCACCCGATCCAACAGCTCGCGAGCGCGGTCCTGGAACTCGCGGCGACGCTTCCAGTACTGCCACGCCGAATGGCGGATCATCAGCGGCGTGAGCACGTTCTCCATCACGCTCAGCTCCGGCAGCAGGTGATAGAACTGGAAGATGAAGCCGAATACGCGATTCCGCAACTCGTCGCGCGAGCGCGGCGGCAGGTCGTCGATCCGCTGACCGTAGAGTTTCACTTCCCCTACGTCGGGGCAGTCGAGCAGCCCCAGCAGATGCAGCAGCGTGCTCTTCCCCGAGCCCGACTGACCGATGATCGAGACGAATTCGCCGCTGCCGATCTCGATGTCGAGACCGCGGAGTACGGGGATCTTATGCTCGCCCTTGCGGTACGCCTTTTCCACGGCGATGGCGGAGATATGGGTCTGCGGCATTTTCAGAATCTCGGCTGTGTGCATACAACGGGGTCCGAGTGGACTGCTTTTGGATTGTAGTGGGACAGACGATTTCGGACGACGTCCTGAAGTGGGGCGATCTTCCTGTTCTCATCCCTCATTCGTAACGCAAGGCTTGAACCGGGTGCAGTCGCGAGGCGCGGCGGGCCGGCAGAATGCTGGCAAGCACGGCAATCGCCATAGCCCCCGACGCCACCCAGAACACCATCATGGGCTGTACGTCGGTAGGAATCGTGGGGAAGTAGTAGATCCGCTCGTCGAAGACTTCGAGACCGGTGGCCCAGGTGAGGAAGGCCTCGATGGAGTTGATATTCCAGACAATCGAGAGGCCGAGGATCACCCCCACCCCGCTGCCGACGATTCCCAGCAGCAGGCCATAAGAAACAAAAATCGTGAGCACACCCGAGGAGCTGGCGCCCAGCGCCTTGAGGATGCCGATGTCGCGGGTCTTCTCGACGACAATCATGTAGAAGATCGCCAGGATGCCGAATCCCGCGACGGCGATGATCAGGAACAGCAGCACGTTCAGGATGCCCGATTCGACAGCCACGGCGGCCAGTAGCGGCCCCTGCTTCTGTTCCCACGTCCGTACGGAATACATACCGGGGGGGAAGGCCGCCCGCAGGCGTTCGACCACTTTGTTGGCGTCGGCGAAATCCTTGAGCTTGATCTGAATGGTGGTGATCGACCGCACGCCGGTGGCTGGTTCGATCATCCCCCGCATTTCCTGCAGGTAGTCGAGGTTGATGAACACGAAGTTCGAATCGTATTCGCTCATACCGCTCTTGAACGTGTCGACGATGGTCGCATGGAAATGCACGGCACTGGGTGGACGGCCGGCATTCACCGTGCTGAGCTTCACGTCGTCCCCCGGCTGGACCATCATCACGGTCTTAAGCTCTTTCGTCTCCTTGTCTTCGTAGGGGAAGCTGATCAGGCCTGCGCCGACATAGACCCGGCCTTTCAGGGGAGCGGCGGCTTCTTCGAGGGACAGTTCTTTGGTTGGCTCGGCCTCAAACGGATTGCTCTGAGCTTCCAACTCGCCGGCACCTTCGCCCTTCGACTTTTCTTCCGCGTCGCCGTTCGCGTCTTCCTCGCTGGCGTTGGTAAACAACCGCTGCTGCTGCACCTTCATGCGGCGATAGATGAGCGCATCTTCGTGGAGTTCCCAGCCTGGCGCGGCCGTCATCGGCCGAAGGGCAGGACGAACAATGTTTCCGTCCTTGTCCTTCGCCGGCTGATAGCTTTCCAGGTGTTCCGGCAGCGTGCCGACCTGGGCTTTGGTTTCCGGGTCGATGCCGATCAGCGTGACCGGGCGGGTGATCCATTGCCCCACGTACTGGAAGCTGAGCATGCCGTAGACTTCCACGGTGGGGCTCATGGCTTCCACGTAATCGCCGGCCACCTCTTTGATTTTGCGGATGTGCCGGTCGACGTCGGGCACGCCGTCCAGGCTGGCGGCTTCCAGCACGATGTCGGCGAGGATCCCGTGAATGCGCGACCGCATTTCCGTACTGAACCCGGCCATCACACTGTTGACCACGATCATCGTGGCCACCCCGAGCATCACGCTGATGATGCTCGCGAGAGCGATGTAGCGCGTCTTCAGATACCGGGCGCAGAGCAGAAACTTGTACATGGCCAATCCTTTGGCATAGTCGTAAGAACGACGTCCGTGTCAGTTCTCGGGGCGCAGCAGCGGGAAATAAATCACATCGCGAATACTGTGGCTGTTCGTGAGCAGCATCACCAGCCGGTCGATGCCGATCCCCAAGCCTCCCGCCGGGGGCATTCCCACTTTCAGCGCTTTGACGAAATCCGTGTCCATCTTGGCCATCGAGTCTTCCTCGGCGAGCCCCGCAAGCTGCGTCTGGAACAATTCTTCCTGCAGCCGCGGATCGTTCAGCTCGGTGTAGGCGTTGGCCAGCTCCATCCCGTCGATGAACAGCTCGAACCGCTCGGCGATGTCCGGGCAGCCTTTCTTCCGCTTCGTAAGCGGGCACATCGAGGCGGGGTAATCGATCACGAACACGGGGCCCTCGAGTTTCGGCTCGACGGTTTCCTCGAAGACGTCGTTGACGATCACGTCCGGGTGCTTGCCGGCGGTCTGCACGTGGTAGCGTTTCGCAACTTCGGCCACGGCGGCCTGATCGTGAATGTCGCAGCCGGCGTGTTCGCGGAACAGGTCGGCGTACTTGTGCCGAGGCCAGGGAGGTGTGAAATCGACCTGCTTATCGCCCCACGGCAGGACGAGACGTTCGGCGGCCGCGGCTTCCGGATTGGCGGCCCGGGCGGCGTTCGTGATAAGGGCCTCGGTGAGGTCCATCATCGACTCGTAGTTCCCATACGCCTGGTACAGCTCGATCATCGTGAATTCGGGATTGTGCGTGCTGTCGATCCCCTCGTTGCGGAACACGCGTCCGATCTCGTACACGCGCTCGATGCCCCCGACCATCAACCGCTTCAGATGCAGCTCCAGTGCGATTCGCAGGTAGAGCTGCATATCGAGCGTGTTGTGATGCGTCGTGAACGGGCGGGCGGCGGCGCCCCCGGCCACTGCGTGCAACACCGGCGTCTCCGCTTCCACGAAACCCTGGCCGCGCAGCGTCTGCCGGATGGAGTCGATGATCCGTCCGCGGCGGAGCATCCGCTCCAGCACGCCTTCGTTGTAGATCAGGTCCACGGAACGTTGCCGCAGCAACAGCTCCATGTCCTTGGCGCCGTGGAACTTTTCCGGCGGCTGCGCCAGCGACTTCGTCAGGAACGTGACCTTGGAAACACCGATCGTGATTTCGCCGGTGTTCGTCCGCTTCAGATGGCCGTCGATCCCGATCAGGTCGCCCAGATCCAGGTTTTCGATCAGATTCCACTGCTCTTCCGAGAACTCCGACTTGGAGCACATCAACTGGATACGCCCGGTCCAGTCCTGGATGTGGAAGAACTTGAGTTTGCCCTTGTTGTTCCGCAGCATGATCCGGCCGGCGACGCGGATTTCCGGACCGACGACGCCCTGGTCTGCCGGACAGGTTTCCCGCGCTTCGCGGATCGGACGATGGTTGTCGAACCGTTCGCCCCAGGGATCGATCCCCAAGGCTTCGATGGCGCGTAGCTTTTCCAGCCGCGCCTCTTCCAGACGATCAGGGACAGGGTCAGTCATGCGGAGAAGACAGCAGTTCCGAAGTGGTTTCGAAGAGCGACGTCCGAATCCCCGATTTGGGGAAACGCAAACTATGCGTGGATGAGGCTTTGAGGTCAAGAGCAACCTCGGTTTCGGCTCAAGTCGAATCGTTTTGATTGCGACCGAAATGATGAGCTTGGTGATTCAGGAGATTGGGGAAAGCAAGAGTTGAAACACAAAGACGCCAAGTTGCAGAGACGCAACGAGCCAAGTGTGACCCCTTTGCGTCTCTGCGCCTTGGCGCTTCTGTGCCTTTAGAATCCCGGAATCGGTACCGGACGGCCGGTTGGGCATGGGAGTCAACCGGTCGTGGTGAGCGGCGGCCGACCATGTCTCATGCGTATGGCGACTACCTGTTCAGCCGATCACTCTTTCTCCTTGTCCGTGGTCCGCTTGGCTTCCCGGGCATCGTTCCGTTTCATCGTTCCCTGCATATCGAGGAACAGCGTGCCCGATTTGTCTTCCGCTTTCAGCGTCCACTCCTGGGTCGCGTTGTCGACAAAGCGAATCGTGTTCACCATCTGGATCCCGTGCCCCAAATCCGCTTCAAGCGTCAGTTGTTCCTTCTCCTTGTCCCAGGTGCCCACCGACTGGCTCGAGAAACCCATCGAGTCGAAATACCAGTTCTTGTACTTCTGGCTCTCGGCGTCCCACGTGATCATCCGGAGATCGCGTTTCCAGCACAGTGGGATCCGAAGCTTGGAATTCACGTGACTTGAAGTCGCGGC
>JADMIO011210286.1_pt1 | contig 89391 bp, 85 predicted proteins | sample 8958161 | NCBI WGS metagenome assembly JADMIO01 (sample SAMN16585339, study PRJNA669376) | soil metagenome | isolation source: Crop rotation soil | place: USA: Cullars Rotation, Alabama | collected 2011
CGACAACTTGTCCACGTGGAATTCTAAGCTTAGGATCCCAATGTGCTGGAAAGAATATTATCGAGTGCGCGAAACATCGGGTAGCACCAAATCGATCAATGCCGTTGGATTCATCAAGCATACGGTTCCGGCGGGTTATTCCATGTTGGCAAACCCATTAAATGGATACGATAACAGGCTTTCCGTCCTGCTTCAGAACGCCGGGTTCGGAGATTTGGTTTTACAGTGGGATCCGGTAGCCTCTACTTTCCGTTCTACACAGTACTTTGGATCATGGACAGATCCACACATAGCGTTAGAACCAGGAAAATCGTTGCTAATGAATGTCGGTGCTAGTTTCCCGGTGATCTTCATAGGCGAGGTGGTTGATTCCTCGGTGCAGGAGAAGATTCCATCAGGAAGTGACATGATGGGATCGCACCAACCTTTTTCTGGGCAAGTGGACACGGTGTTAAAGTTTCCAGTACAGGTTGGAGATTCGATCTCCCGGGTAAATCTGGGTGGCAGCTATACTACCTACACTTATACGAGTGGTGGTTGGTCGCCCAGCGCGCCGAGTATCGGCCTGTGTGAAGGCTTTTGGTCGTCCAAATCCGTGCCGACGATATGGGACCAGAGCTATGCACTTTGGTGAGTGATACGTTTGTTCCCTATCCCCGGATGACCTATCATCCGGGGATGTGTATTATGGTTTTGGAATTGTCACGCATCGCTGCGTAAGGCTTAATCCGGCATCATGGATTGGCTCACGAACTTGGTCTGGCACAATGGAAATTTTCTTGGCGTGGAATGGCACGTTTGGAAGGTGGTTGGCTGGGCGGGAAACATAGCTTTCTTTTCCCGGTTCATCGTGCAGTGGTACGTGACCGAAAAAAAGCGGCAGGTGGTGGTGCCCTCGGCTTTCTGGTGGCTGAGCCTGGTGGGCTCGTGGTTGCTGCTCACTTATGCGCTGTTCCGGCACGACTCGGTCTTCATCTTCGCGAACCTGTTCAATTGGATACCTTATATCCGCAACCTGATGATCCATCATGAACACAAGAAAGCGCATCTGGATTGTCCATCATGCAACACGATCTGCCCGCCGAACTCGAAGTATTGTTTTGCGTGTGGGACGAAACTGGATGTGCAGCCCAAGTCAGCCACCAGTTAGGCGATATATTATCGTTCGGGGCGACCTAGGCGCGCTTCCGCCAGGTCGATGTCCCGTTGGATGCGGCGCAGGACTTCATCGCTGATGACGTCCCGGTTGCGCAGTTCAATGATCGTCCTACGCTCAACCTTGAGCCCCTCCTGCGACAAGCGTTCGAATTCAGCCGAAAAAAGGCGTAGCGGAGTGCCCGCGCTTTCTGGTTCATCACCTTCTATCTGCCGAATGTGATCCTCGTATTCGATGCGCAGACGATGCAAGGCATCGGCTTTGTGGGGATCTTTTTCTGCAATTTCTTTGAGCTTGGCCAATGCGGCTTGATTGGCCTTGAGCCGCGCTTCACGTTCTTCTTTTTCCATGGAGGTGTCTTCCTTGATGCCGAGCCAGCGGATGAGAAACGGCAGACTCAAGCCTTGCACGACTAGTGTCACGAGGATCACTACGAAAGTAAGAAACAAGATCAGGTCGCGTCCGGGAAACGGCGAGCCGTCCCGGGTCGCCATTGGCAGCGCCAAGGCGGCTGCGAGAGAGACCACACCGCGCATGCCGGTCCAGCCGATGATCGCGACGTGCTGCCATTTGGGATAGGGATCGCGTTTGCGCAGGTTCTTAAAGATAAAACGTGGCAGGTATGCGGCGGGGAAGACCCACGCGATACGGATGAGAATGATCGCGAGGCTGATGAGCAGCGCGTCTTGCACGAGGTGGTGAAAGGGGATCGAGCCGCTGGACAACGTGCGCAGCACTTCGGGAAATTGCAGTCCGATGAGGATGAAGACGAAACCGTTGAGCAGGAATTCCACCAGTTCCCAGACTGGTCCGCCCCAAAGACGGGTCTTGAACGTGAGCAGCTCGGGCAATCGCCAGCCCAGGTACAGGCCGGTGGTCACCACCGCCAGCACGCCGGAAACGTGCAGTCGCTCAGCCAGCAGATAAGCCACAAACGGTGTGAGGAGTGAAACGGTGATCTCGATCGGTGCATCATCCACGCGTTTATGAAATTGGGCGGCCAGCCAGCCGACGGCCACGCCCAGCAGGATGCCGCCGATACCCGCGGTTATGAACAACCCACCGGCATGCGCGAGTGAAAATGAGCCGGTAACGACAGCCATGACGGCGAAGCGGTACGCTATGAGGGCCGAGGCGTCGTTAACGAGGCTTTCTCCTTCCAAAATCGTGACGATGCGCCGGGGGACTTTGAGGCGTTCAGCGATCGCGGTGGCAGCGATGGCATCGGGTGGGGAGATGATCGCGCCCAAAACGAACCCAGCGGATAATGGCAGTCCCATGAAATGATGCGCCAGATAGGCGACGGTGACGGTGGTGAACAGGACCAGGCCGATAGCGAGGAGCGAGATGGGGCGGAGATTTGCACGGAAATCCCGCCACGAGGTGAACAGCGCCGCCGGGAACAGCAGCGGCGGCAGGAACAGGAGAAAGACCAGTTGCGGATCGAGTTGGATGCGGGGCAGTCCGGGGATCAGGGCGATCAATAATCCGGCGATGACGAACAGGATAGGGTATGGGATGTGGAGCTTGCGGGCGAGCAGCGCCAGCGCCACCACCGCAAACAATAAACCGACCAGGACCTCCGCTTGAGTTGCCACGTGAAAATGTTAGCGATGAAACCGGGATTCAACAACTGGGGAGAGCTTGGAGAAATAAATGGTGCGCGCTGTAGGGATTGAACCTACGACCCCTTCCGTGTGAAGGAAATGCTCTACCACTGAGCTAAGCGCGCAGCCGGAGGAATAAGCTAGCCAGACACGGGAACGGTGACAAGTTTCAAGTGTCATGTTTCGGGTTCAGAAGGGTTTCGCGAGACAATTAGGTGTCCAGAAAATCGGTTAAAATTAATTTAATGAGCGGTTTTTTGCTGGGTTTGGCGTTGTTGGGCCGCATGGTATGGCCAGTGCTTAAAGGAGGGTGTGCAGAAACACGCTTTCAAGATTCTAGCGGCGGTTTGCCTGATACTGGCGGTAGCCAGCCCGGCAAGCGCGGCGGGAACCACGCTTGCGCTGCTCGATCACAACGTGATTTCTGCACCCTTTCCCCGAGCTTATTCGAAAGACACCCTCGACAAAATCGCTGAAAAAAATGCGGCGTTGGCCAAAGCCAAACAACAGGCCAAACAAGCCAAGCAAAAGAAACAGGCGCTGCCTCCCGCGCCAGTGGTCTCAAAAATCGAGGTGCCTTCCAAGCGCGACCTGAATGTGGAAGCGCAACTGACCCGGACATCGCCCGGCTACGATACTTTGGTGGACCGACTGGCCAGCGCTACGAGGCATTCGGATCCGGACTCGCGTTGGACGACGAGCGTGGGTTACGGCAAAGTTTTCACGGGTGACAGCGCCGGAATGGATACCGGTACACGCATAAGCCAGCCCGGCTGCGTATACGTGAAAAAGCAGATCACTTTCTAGAGCATTTTTTAAAAATGTTCTAATTATTGGTCGGTGACGGTGTCACAGCGGGCTCATTCGAAATCGCAGGAGTATTCGTTTCACCTTCCGTCGGCATGAAGTCTTTCATGTCCAATTTCCCTTCGCTGCTCGCACTCATGCGGTTGAACCACGACTTGCCGAAGAGCGTGCTCTGGATCCGGTAATCGAAGCTCTTGGATTCGATGACTGATTTTACGCGCGTGGCGAGCGCGATGTTGCTCAGGTGCACTGTGACGTTGTTGGTGATGGTGCTGAGGCGCGGCACGGTGACGATCTCATCGCTCAATCCTTTGCCGACGTAGAGGTCGTTGATGTAGATCTTGTGGACGCTGCCATTGATCTCGATGGGCTGGGGCGTTTCATTGGACAAACGCAGCGTGAAGGTGGCGGTGGTTTCCAGCGCGGTGGCTTCCTGGAAATGCACGGTGACGAGATTCTCGGAGATGTTTCCCTGTCGGCTGCAACCGATAAGCAGCAGGCACAGGCCAGCGGCGACGAACAGCTTTTTCATGACGCGACGGAGTTTGTCAGGAAGTAATGCAGCGGCAAGGATGTTGTGAGCCGGATCTGTTGTTGCAGGACGAGGTTGGCGATCAGCGCGGTAAGCCCGGTGAGGATGACGAGCAACAGCCCACCGATGAAATAAAGCCCGAGCGCATGCGCGGGATCAGGTTTCATCACATGCGGAATGCCGTGGTAAAGCACAGAGAGCGTGAGGCACGCGCCGATCATCCAGGGGAGCCACCAGTCGAATTGGGGGATGGCATGGAGTACGCGCATCATGAAGAGCGGCCCGAGGCTGTAGGTCACAGTGGTGAAGGCGTCGTTATAGGAATGGCGGCCATGAAACGTCTCACCGATGGCCTTGAGCAGGTAGGCCCCCACAAAAAGGACCACCAGGCTCAAAACAAATTGGATGACGCCGTAAGTGATCGCGGCGTTCATAGGCACGGAGAAAGAATGGCCAAATTCACCCCGTTGTTTGCCCCAGTGCACCAGCCCGGCAAGTTCGCCAACGGTGGTCAGCACTAATAAAGGTAGGGCATACATCAAGACCGTGGACAACACACTGCGCCTGAGTTCGATAACCCGTTCCCATGCGGACATGGGATCAAAAATCAATAGCAGAGCCCTAATCATGTCGCACCAAGGTATCGGGGAAGAGAGATAATAGCAATGGAAGTGGTAAGTGATAGCAGTTAAATAAGTTAAATCGTTAAACCCACCTGGCCAAAAAGCCAATTGCGTTCGCCGGACGCGGGAGTAGTTTTTCTGCATGAGGAGCTTTCCAAACATCAAAGCGGGGGTCGCCACTGTTCTGTTGATGAGTCTTGTCATGGTGCTGGCAGGCTGCGCGACGATGGGCAAGACGTGGGACCCGCGGGTGGGACATTACACCTATGAGCAGGCAGTGGTCGAACTGGGGCCGCCAGACAAACAGGAGCGGCTGGGTGATGGCACGCTGGTGGCGGAATGGCTCACGCAGCAGTCGAGGGTCTATTATCACGCGGATTACGGCGCGATAGGTTATCCCTATTATTACGGGACTTATATCCCAAATTACACGGTGTCCCAATCTCCGGCGTATTTTCTGCGGTTGATATTTGGAGCGGACAACAGATTGCAAAGCTGGAAACAGGTGACCAAATGACTGTCATTAAGCCGAAGGTTTAAATAACGTTTGGCCATGAAAAGGATTTCTTTCGGAATGTGGCTTGTGGTCATTTTCCTTTTGTTGGTATCAGTGCTTGCAGGTTGCACCACCATGGGGAGCCAATGGAACTCACGGATAGGAAATTACACATTTGAACAGGCGACGCGCGACCTGGGTCCTCCGCACGACCAGGAGCGTTTGGGGAACGGTACATTGACGGCGGATTGGCTGATACAGGTGACGCGAACAACCATGGATGTGGATTACGGAGCGGGGTTCAACGGGGTTTATGGGCCGATCCCACGGTACACCCCGAGCCAATCTCCGGACTATTATTTGAGGCTGGTGTTCGGAGCGGATGGCAAATTGCAAAGCTGGAAAGAAGTGGCCAAATAACTATTCACTTGGCGCGGCAATCGTGTTTGAATTGTCCGCGATGAGCGACGTAAATCTAGGCATCTGGGACAAGCTGACCAAAGTTGTCCTTTTTCTGCTTGTCGTCGCGATCATCCTCCTGGTCGTTGTCTGGTATATCCCTCTCATCCAACAAAATGAACGCATGCGCAAAGAGATTTTGCGCAAGGACGGGCAGGTAGCGCTGGAAGTGGAAACCCAAAAGCAGATGATCACTTCGGTCGATACGTTCCGTTCCGACCCGAAAGCGGTGGAGCGGCTGGCACGGGAAAAATTCGGTTACGCCAAGCCCGGTGAAACGGTGATCCGCTTCGAGGAAAATCCGACTAACACCGCCCCGACGCGTTGAGCGGGAATTCTCCCGTGAACCTTCTTCCCCATCCCCGCCGGTTACGCCGCAGACCTGGTAAATTTGTTTTGTCACCGGATGCAGCATTGCAGGTACGTGTTGCTTTTAGCGACAAGGCTCCGAATCATCCGGAAGGGTATGCGCTGACCATCTCAAAAAATGGGATCGATATCTTGTTCCGCGAGGCAGGCGGGGTGCGTGCGGCGATGGCCACGTTGCGACAATTGTTTCGTGAGTATGGTCGACGTCTTCCCTGCGTCGAGATCCGCGACTGGCCGGATTTTTCGCGCCGCGGTGTGATGCTCGATATCTCGCGCGGTCGCGTGCCGAAACTGGAGACGCTGCTCGACCTCGCGGATAAACTCGCTGATTTCAAGATCAACGAACTGCAACTCTACACCGAGCACACGTTCGCTTATAAAAAATACAAACCGGTCTGGAAAGGGTGGGGGGCATTGACGGCGCAGGAGATAAGTAAGTTGGATGTGCATTGCAAAAAATTAGGCATCGACCTGGTGCCAAACCAGAATTCGTTTGGTCACCTGAGGGAATTTTTGGCATATAAGCCACTCGCGAAATCGGGTGAAGTCTCGAAGCCTTACGAAAGCGATGCAGGTGATTTTATGCGATACCCGAGCACGCTAGCGCCGAGCCATCCGGGCACGCTGTCGTTTTTGCGGGGGTTGTACGATGAGCTGCTGCCGAATTTTTCCAGCAAGTTTTTCAACGTGGGCTGCGATGAGACGTGGGATCTTGGCCGCGGCCAGAGCAAAGAACTTTGTGAACGGTTCGGCAAGGGGCGTGTGTACCTCGATTTCCTAAAAAAAATACAGCGCGAGGTTTCGCGGCGTGGCAAGCGGATGATGTTCTGGGGCGATATCATCCTGAAATATCCAAAGCTAATCGGCAAATTACCGAGGGATCTGGTGGCGTTGAACTGGGGATACGAGGCGAATCATCCGTTTGAACGCGAGACGGCTCAGTTCGCGAAATCAAAGATACCGTTCTACGTTGCGCCGGGAACATCGACGTGGATGACCTTGATTGGCAGACATGACAATGCCTTCGCGAATCTGCGCGCGGCGGCAAGAGCAGGGCGGGCGCGTGGCGCGATCGGTTATCTTATCACTGATTGGGGTGATGGCGGGCATCCGCAACCACTCGCCGTGAGTTGGCCGTTGTATACTTTTGGCGCGGGCGTGGCATGGTACGCAAAGTCATTTGATGACAAAGCGCTTGCGCAGGTGTTGGATCGCGATATTTACGAAGATGAGAGAGGACAGATCGCGAAAACTGCGCTCGCCCTTGGGTTGGCGCATAAAAAATTTGGTTATAAGGAAACGAACCAGACACCATTCGGCACGGTCATCGCAGCACCGCCACCGGAGCGGCGAGAAATGTTTTGTCGGAACGGATTGAAATGCTACGCACGGATCTCGACCAAAAAAATTCGCGCTGCGTTGCAGGAAGTGGAAAAGCAGATCGCGGTGTTGAAAAAGATTTCTGGGAATATTTTAGCAAAGGAATTGGAGTTGGCGTCGCGCATGGCGGCGGAGTCGTGTCGCATCATGCTTTGGCAACAGACGATCGCGGCAAATCGGCCCGCTGAAGCCCGGAAGTTGGCCCGCAAAGGGATTCGTCGGCTGCAAGAATTAGAACGTGAGTTCAACGCCTATTGGCCGACACGAAACAAAGGTTCCACCAAAACGAGTTCGCCGTTCCTGCGATGGCGTATAGCCGATTATCGTGCTGGCAAACTGCATTTCTCGCCGGCACGGGCGCGTATCCGCCATCTAAAACTCGCGCCCGCAGAATAACGAAACTTGAGCACTGCGTAGTAAAACGATTTCCTAATGCTTCCCTTTTGAATGATTGTCAGAATAATTACCTCGACAAAATAAACAAATCGTTCTATCCGCGTTGCGGGATTTCAACGCGGATAGAACGCAAATTGAACGTTTGGTTTGGTTGAGTCGCAAGTTGGTTCAGGGCTGGGTCGCTTTCTTGCTTTCAGGGCGTCTTCAGATTGCAATGCGCTTGCATCAAACGTCCTTCTCCGAAAAAATCTCTTCCTCAGATGAAAAGCACCGGCAAAAAATCGGGCGGAAACTCATTCAACCTTGAAACATTTGTTGAGACGCGCATGACGGCAGTCAATGCGTCGCTCGACCACTTTCTTCCACCGGCGACCATGAAGCCGGCTACCATCCATAAAGCGATGCGCTATTCGCTCTTCGCAGGCGGCAAGCGTATGCGTCCGGCGTTGTGTCTGGCAGCCGCGGCGGCCTGTGGTGGACGTGACGCCGATGCCATGCCGCTGGCGTGCGCGGTGGAATGCATCCATACTTACTCGCTCATCCACGACGACTTGCCTGCGATGGACGATGATGATTTTCGCCGTGGCAAGCCGACCAACCACAAAGTTTTCGGCGAAGGCATCGCTGTGCTGGCAGGCGATGCGTTGTTGACGCAGGCCTTCGAGATCGTTGCCAAAAGCAAAGGCTGGCCGCGTTATTCGCACCAGAAACTTGTTTTGGAACTCGCTGCCGCATCCGGTTCGCTGCAACTCATCGCCGGACAGGTCGCAGACCTGGAAGGCGAAGGCAAAAAGACTTCTGCCGAACAGTTGAAATACATCCATGAGCGAAAGACCTCCGCACTGCTTTGCTGTTCGGTGCGGTTGGGCGGCATGAGTGCAAATTGTACGCCCGCGCAACTGGCCGCGCTCACGAAATTTGGGTACAACGTTGGCCTCGCGTTCCAGATCATCGACGACATCCTCGATGTCACGCAAACCAGCGAGCAGCTTGGCAAAACGGCGGGCAAAGACACCAAAGCCCAGAAAGCGACTTACCCCTCGATCGTCGGCATGGAGAAATCCCAGAAGCTAGCAGCGGAACTGACTGGTCGCGCATTTGCGTCGCTAAAAATCTTTGGCAAACGCGGTGCGGCGTTGGAAGCTCTTGCGGATTATCTTTTGCGTCGCGACAGGTAATTTTCACCTGTATTCACGGCCCTTTCGTCCGTGTCACCCAAATAGGGTGTTGACTCCCCGCAATCGAGTTGATACAAATTCTGGGAACCCGTTGAACAAACTGAATAGCCGAGTGAAAAAGTTGTATCTGTTCGCAAGCGTCCTGAAGAGCTTAAGAGTCTTTCCGGTGATTCCTGCTTCGTTATTTATCGATACACCTCAAAAACGAATTTATCGCGCATCGCAACCTTAGTGCCGCTAAAAAACCCTTGAGAAGGCGGAGGAGATCACACTCCTCCGCGTTTTCATTTTAAGGAGGGGAGGACAAATCAGGAGCCTGAATAGTACGCGTCTACTTTCGCGGCCACGTCGCGATAACCAATGTCCGTCTCATAGATGAGCTTGAATTGCTCGATGGCATCTTCCTTCTTGCCCATGCTTTCGAGCACACAGCCTAACTGGTAGATAAGATCTTTCTTTTCGTCGTCGAGAACGGGCTTTTCCTTGATGGCGTTCTGCAAGGTGCGGGCGGCCAAGTCATACATCTTTCGTTTGGCGAAGCACTGCGCGAGATAATTCATCGCCGCGATGCGTTTGTGTGGATTGCCCTGCGCTTTCTGGAATTCCTGGATCGCCTCGCCGATCTTTCCCGCCTGAAAATACAGCGCGCCCATCTCGAAACGGATGAGCAGGTCCGTGGGATAATGTTCCACCCGCTGGCGGCATTCTTCGATCTGGTAGGCGAGCTTGTCGGCATTGACCTTGGCCAGTTGCTCCGCATAATCCGGCGCGCTCGGGTCGAGTTGCTCGATGTTTTGGTCAAATTTGCGCGCCATCGTCTGCGCGATGGCTTTGTCCAGCGACGGATCGTTGCCGCCCTCGGTGGCTTTGATCTTCTGGTAATACTCCAATGAATGGTCGAACTGCTTCTTCTGCGCGTACAATTCTGCGATGGATCGGAGCAGTTTTAAATTGTTCGGTTCAGCCTGTAATCGGGATTGGTATTCAGAGATCAGTCGCTCCGCCACGTCCTCGGTCTTTTGCACGCGGTTTTCCTGCTCGAGCGCCACGGCCTCATCTTTGTTGCGGAGGATGTCGCGATAACTGCCCTGGTTGTCGGCAGCCGCCTGGTAACCCCCCTCATCCATCGTGCGCAACGCGGAGATATTCTTCAATTGCTTGGCCAGGTCTGGGTCGTTAGGAAACGCCCGGCAAAGATTGTTCATCACGTTCTCCGCCCGCTGGATTTCGCCGATGCTCGCCAGCGCCTGGGCAAATTCCGTGACCGCAGCTTTGTCTTTCGGGTTGTGCCTTGCCAGATACTCCAGCGACAGGATGGCGGTGTGCGGCATCTCGGCCGCGAGGGCCGCGTCGGCCACGATCCTGTGCGCCGTGGAATTTTGCGGGTCGCTATTGAGGATCTGTTCGGCGATCTGGATGGCTTCCTGCGGATTGTTTCTCACCGCCATGCGGGCCTTGGTCAGCTGGGGTGTCGATGCTGCCGTATTGAATGCGCGCTTGAAAAATCCACCGCCACTGGTTTTGCCGTTCTGCGCGGCACGTAGCGCGGCGCGCACTTCGTAACAGGCGGGTTCCTTGTCCAAAATCTGGGAGAACAAAGTGATGGCGTAATCGAAATTTTCCCGCTGGGACGCATCTTGTCCCCTCCGAAATAGCGACCGGAAATCTTTAGAGATGTCGCCCAAACTTTTTTCAGCCATGCCGGGAAATTAGTCGTCTTTTCTGCAAAATGCCAGTGGAAATCCGTCGCCATTCTCTTGTTGACTCCCCGATATGGTTTGCTACAAAGACCTTGTCTGTGAGAACGGTTAGTGATGGTGTCAGAACGACAGATGTCAGAAGAACTCTTAGCAACGACATTCAGTGATCCCGCCTGTGCGGTCCTCCCCCACCCAGTTTAAGCGGACGTGTACGTATGAACCAAAACAGATTGTTCGTAGGCAACCTCTCCTACCAAACGATGGAAAACGACCTGCAGGATTATTTCGCGCAGATCGGTGTGGTCACCTCGGTGAACCTCATGCTCGACAAGATGACCGGCAAATCCCGTGGCTTTGCTTTCGTGGAATTTTCCTCGCAAGACGAAGCCAACAAGGCCGTCGAGCAATTCCATAACAAAGAATTTCAGGGCCGCGCCCTGACCGTGAACATCGCCCGCCCGCGCGAAGAGCGCCCGCAGCAACGTTCCGGCGGTGCCCGGAGCGATTACCGCGGTGGTGGCGGTGGTGGTGACTACCGTGGCGGTGGCGAACGCCGCGATCGCCGTTAACTCTGTCGGTTTTTATACGCCAGGCCGGATAAGAGGGAACCCCTCTTGTCCGGCTATTTGCCTTTAATTGTCGTCTTTGTCCCCTTCGTTTCCGTTCTAATCCGTGAAATCTGTGCCTTTTTGGCGGTCTGTAAAGGCCTTGGTGTCTTTGTGCCTTGGTGGTTGGTCCCCATTCCTTAAGAACGGATTTGACACCGAGCCCTCTCAAAAGTAGCTTCCCACAGTTAATTTTATGGCTGACAACGTACCACCAACACCTCCGCCAGCAGGCGGAACTCCACCGCCACCACCGTCTCCGAGCATCCCCGCGATGCCTACGGGTGCCATGCCGCCTAAGAAGGAAACCGGCAAGGTCCAACCCAAAAAAGAGACCGTACGCATCAATTTGCCCCCGAAGCCCAGTGCCGCGCCTACGATCAAGATGCCGACATTGCCGCCGGGTGGCCCGGCTGCCGCTGGCGCTCCGCGTCCGGCTGCTGCTCCGGCGCCTGCCGCTGCCCCGGCCGCTCCCTTGCGGTCTACGGCCGCTCCCGCTGCCGCCCAGAAGCCCGCTCCCGCTGCGCCCAAGCGCCCGGTCGCTGCTGCTCCTGCTGCCAGCGGATTGGATACCGTCCTGGCGATCGCTGCTGCTGTGGCCGCTTTGGCTGCCGTAGGCACGACGCTCTGGATGATGTCGCTGTAGTTTTTATTCCCGCAACGGTGTCTGCCGTTGCGGGATTTTTGTCTCTTGATATAATTTACTTAACGTAAGAAAGGAAAATTTTTATGGCCGCCGCAAATATCGTAACTCTCACCGCTGACAATTTTGCCACCGAAGTCATCAAGTCCCCCGCGCCCGTGCTCGTCGACTTTTGGGCCGAGTGGTGCGGTCCGTGCAAGATGATTGCCCCTGTCCTCGACGAACTCGCAACGGAGTACGGCGATAAGGTCAAGATCGGCAAGGTCAACATCGATGATCATCCCTCGCTTGCCGGTGAATATGGCGTGCGCGCCATCCCCACGCTGCTCCTCTTTAAGGGCGGCCAGGTGACCGAACAGATGGTCGGCGCCCGCAGCAAGCGCGACCTCAAAGCCAGCCTCGACAAAGTGGCTGTTTAATAGGCTCTTTTTTCAAGCAAAACGCCGGACAATCGTCCGGCGTTTTTTTTGTTTTAAATCTTTGTGTCTTTGTGCCTTGATGGTTGAAACGCCAAGGACTAGATCGCGAAATCGTTATACTCGGGCTTCACCAATTCCGCCGGCGGCAGCAACATCCCCGCGCCCACCGTCTGGTTCGTTCCCTGTTCCACCAGGATGAATGAACCTGTCAGGCGATTGTTCCCGTAGCCGTCGTAGATGATCGGTTTGGAAGTCTTCAGCCGGATCTCGCCGATGCTGTTCAGCGTCAGTTCCGTGGCTTCTTCCGATTCAAAATTCTGGATGTTGATCCGGCTATCCACGTTTGTGACGATGGCCTGGATACTCTGCGTGGTGTGTTTCAGGAAATATTTATTGCCACGCTGCAACGGGCGCGGGTGCATCCAGCAGATCTTCGCGTGCAGGTCGCCACTCATGCCCGGAAGATTTTCCAGGCCAACGATCATGTCCCCGCGGCTGATGTCCAGGTCGTGCTCCAGCACCAGCGTCACTGATTGTGGACAAAACGCTTCCTGTAACTGGCCATCGTAAGTCCAAATCTGCTTTACGGTGCTCTTAAGGCCGCTGGGCAACACCATGATTTTCTGGCCGACCTTCACGATGCCGCCGGTGATTTGGCCGCTCAGGCCACGGAAATCATGCAGCGAATGGTCGCGCGGATTGTTCGGGCGGTTCACCCACTGCACCGGCAGCCGGAACGCGCTCATGTTCCAGTCGCTGGCGATGTGAACGGTCTCGAGATGATTAAGCAATGTCGGCCCGCCGTACCACGGGGCCGCGTTGGAAGCGTCCACCACGTTGTCGCCGTTCAGCGCGCTCATCGGGATGAACTTCACATCCTTGAAGATGTTGAGCTTCGGCAGGAAATCTTCGATCGCGTCGCGGATCTCCAGAAAACGTTCTTCGCTCCAGCCTACGAGGTCCATCTTATTGATGGCGAACACGAGATGCGGGATGCCTAGCAGCGCGGCGATGTACGTATGGCGGCGGGTTTGCTCGATGACACCCTGTCGCGCGTCGATGAGCACTACAGAAAGATTTGCGGTGCTTGCGCCGGTGACCATGTTGCGCGTGTATTGCACGTGGCCGGGCGTGTCTGCCACGATGAACTTGCGCTTGGGCGTCGCAAAATAGCGATACGCCACATCGATAGTGATGCCCTGTTCACGTTCGGCACGAAGACCGTCCGTGAGATTGGCCAGGTTGATTTGGCCACCGCCGGTGATGTCCGCGGAGCGTTCCAAAGCCTCAAGCTGGTCTTCCATCAGGTTCTTGGAATCGTAGAGCAACCGGCCAATAAGCGTGGACTTGCCATCATCAACACTGCCGCAAGTGTTAAAACGTAAAAGTTCGATAGGATGAGACATATCTTCGTAGATGGGAGATTTAAAAGTATCCGGCTTTCTTGCGATCTTCCATGGCGGCCTCGCTGACTTTGTCATCAGCACGCGAACCGCGTTCTGTGACCCGCGCCACGGCGATCTCATTGATGATCTCATCCACGGAGTACACCTTGGATTCGATCATGCCGGTGCTGATCATGTCCGCGATGGTGCGAACACGGACGATCATCGTCCTGCGCTCTTCGTTTGGTTTAGGCCGCGCGCCCTCATAAGGATCGGGTATGCCATTGGCGGTGTGAGCGGGCGGCACGGGAAGCCATTGCCCACCACGACGGAAACATTCCCGCTTATGGCTGAAATAAATGTTCGGTACTTCGAGTTTTTCGCGACGGATATATTCCCACACATCCATCTCCGTCCAGTTCGAGAGCGGGAACACGCGCATGTTTTCGCCCGTGTTCACGCGGGCATTGTAAAGATTCCAGATCTCCGGGCGTTGCGCCTTGGGATCCCATTGGCCGAAGCTGTCGCGGAAGCTGAAGAAACGCTCCTTCGCCCGAGCTTTCTCCTCGTCGCGCCGCGCGCCGCCGATGGCGCAATCAAAACGAAACTCCTCGATCGCGCCGAGCAGGACGGGAATCTGTAATTTATTGCGGCTGATCTCGCCGGGAGCGGGATGCGCCGTGCCCTTTTTGATCGCTTCATCCACCGTGCGGACGATCAGCTTCGCGCCGAGCTCTTTCGCGCGACGATCGCGGAATTCCAATAGCTCGGGAAATTCATGGCCGGTCTCCACGTTCAGGAATGGCATGGGGATGTCCGAGGGACGGAACGCCTTTTCCGCAAGCCGCAACAGGCAGATGGAATCCTTGCCGCCAGAGAACAGCAGGGCCGGGCGTTCAAACTCAGCGGCGACCTCGCGCATGATGTGGATCGCCTCAGTCTCCAGATACTGCAAATGGTCTAAGTGATAACTCGTCATTTCTGAAATTTCCTTCGGATTGCTCAAGCAGTCACCACTGCTTTCCCGCCCCAGGCTGCGTGAAGACCGCATTCGCGCTTCTCATCCGCCTTGGCCGGGTCAAAATAATCCCACTCGTTGGGCAGGCTGTGTTGCTTCAGATAATTTTCCATGTCGGCGTCGCTCCAGTAGAAAACGGGACTCACCTTGATGGTGTTGAAATTTTTATCGTCTACCACGATGTCCAGTCCGGCGCGATTCGGGTTCTGCACCTTGCGCAATGCCGTGAGCCAGATGGTAGGCGCAAGTTCTTTCATGCCGCGCGCGAAAGGCTCCAGTTTCATCACAGAACTGAATTCTTTAATGCGCTCTTCGTTCTCGGGCGTGGGCGCAGGCGCGCCGCCATGGAGGGCATCGTAATGTGCTGCCGTCATCTTCGGCACGTAAGCCTTGATGTTCAACTTGAGCAACTTCTTCAACTGCTCGGCGTGCTTGTATGTCGCCGGGCGATTATAGCCGTGGTCGGCCCACAACACATAGATGTCTGGCTGCACCTGTGTGGCCATGTGCAGCAATACCGCTTCGTACGGGCGATAGTTGGTAGAGATGATCGCGCGCCCCTTCGCCTGCGCGATGGCCCAGCGCACGATTTCCAGCGCGGGCTTATCGCGCAATTCAGCATTGGCTTTCGAGATTTGGTCGGAAGTCATAGACAAAACTGTTAGTTAATTGGCCGCCGCCGGCAGTTGCTGTTCTTTCAGGAAAACACGGTCGCACCAGTCGCCAAACCGTTCGCCGTTGTTGCGTTCCTTCGCGAAACGCGTGAGCACGGGACGTAACTCATTTTCGATCTCGGGATCTTTCACGACATCTTTCCAGAGCTTGTTAAGGCGTGTGCCGGTTGCATCGGCACCCAGCCATACTTGGTACCGTCCGGGTGCTTTGCCCACGAACGCAAGTTCCGCCATGTACGGACGCGCGCAACCATTAGGGCAGCCCGTCGAGCGGATGATGATCTCTTCGTTGGTGAGGCCTAGGTCGCCGCACAATTTTTCGATGCGGTCGACGAGCGCCGGCAACATGCGTTCGGATTCCGCGAGCGCCAGGCCGCAGGTCGGCAATGCCGGGCAAGCCATCGATGCCGCGTGCAGTACGCTTGTCTGGTTCTCGGTCTTCACTTCGTATTTGGTAAAAATAGCCTGGATGCCGTCTTTGTCCGCCGTGGTGACATTCGCGATGATGACGTTCTGGTTCGCAGACAAACGAAATTCGATATTCGGGAACTTGTCCGCGATCTCGCGCAACGCAACTTTCTGTGCGCCTTTCACGCGGCCCGTCTCGACGAACAAACCGAGGAACCACATCCCATCGACGGCTTTGTTCCAGCCAAGAATATCGTGTGTGGTCGTGAGCTTGTATGAGCGGATCGGGCCCAGCTTGAAGCCAATACGCTTCTCGATCTCCGCCCGCGTCCAATCCACACCGCGCTCTTCGATAACGTATTTCAAACGCGCATGTTTGCGGTCCGTGCGGTCACCAAAATCGCGATGGATCGTGAGCACAGCCTTCGAGATTTCAACCAGCTTGTCCGGCGTAAGGAATCCGATCTCACTCGCCAGGCGCGGATACGTCATCGTGTTGCCATGGCTTCGGCCCATGCCGCCGCCGACAACGAGGTTGTAGCCGACGAGTTGGTCGTTCTCGACCACTGCGATATAGCCGAGGTCGTTCGTGAAGATGTCCAGGTCGTTTACCGGCGGGATGATGAATGCCGTCTTGAATTTGCGCGGCAACCACGTCTTGCCATAAAGCGGGTCGACGAAATTTTTGTTCTCCGGCTTCTCAAGCTCCAACTGCTGTCCATCGATCCAAATGGAATGATATGCCGGTGTCTTCGGTGCGAGTTCCATCGCGACGCGATAGCAATCTTCGAACACCTGTTGCCGTGCCTTAGTGTATGCAGGAGTAGGCGGAGCTAATACATTACGGTTCACGTCACCGCACGCGGCCAGCGTGGAAAGCATTGATTCATTGATGGCTTTGATCAATGGGCGCAGGCCCGACTTCACGATGCCATGGAACTGGATGCTCTGGCGTGTCGTGATGCGCAGGGTGTTATTGCCGTACTTTTCGGCCAATTCATCGAAAACCTGCCATTGCTTCGATGTCATCACGCCGCCGGGGATGCGCCCCCGGACCATCATAATGTACTTTTTGCCGGTCTTGCGCAGGTCACGGTCATCCTGCTGGTAGGAGCCGTGAAACTTCAAAAACTGGTTATCGTCGTCGGAAAAATGGTCTATTGCCTCGTCCGCGATGGTCGCGGCGATGGTTCCAGCCAAAGTCGGGATAGCGTCCTTGATACCCTCATTGTGGGTCAAAGATGCCGTTTTTATTGGCTCATTTGTAATCATAAGTTAATTACTAATCTTAGTAAGATTAGTCAAATCTATCAAACTCACAGCATCAGTCAAAAACTTTTTCCATTTATCGCTGTTAGTCACTTGGGGAAAATGCATTTCCCCTTTTACACGGTTCGCTTACTATTTCATGCTTATTTTAAGTTCTGAGTCAATGAACGAGCCCAAAATCTATTATTTCGACAACAACGCCACCACCCGTGTCGCCCCTGAAGTTGTCGAAGCGATGCTGCCCTATCTCAACAATTTTTGGGGAAATCCTTCCAGTTCATACCGTTTTGGCCATCAACTCTCGAAGCATATCGAGACTGCCCGGGAAAAAATTGCTGCCCTGATCAATGCCGAGCCGAAGGAAATCGTCTTCACCAGTTGCGGCACAGAGAGCATCAATTCGGCGATCCATTCCGCGATCGTGTCACATCCCACGAAAAAACACATCGTCACGACCGCCGTCGAACATTCGGCCACGAACAAATTCTGCGCGCATCTGAAAAAGATGGGTTATGAAGTGACCTTTCTGCCGGTGGAACCGGATGGCTCGCTGGATATCCATTTGCTGCACGAATCTATCCGTCCGGACACCGCGATCGTTTCTGTGATGTGGGCGAACAATGAGACCGGCGTGCTTTTCCAGATCGAAGAGATCTCCGCGATCTGTCGCAGCCAAGGCGTGCAGTTCCATACCGACGCTGTCCAGGTCGCCGGAAAGCTGAAGATCGATGTGAAAGAGTTGGACGTCGATTTCCTGTCGCTGTCAGCGCACAAGCTGCATGCGCCCAAAGGCATCGGTGCGCTCTATGTGAAACATCACACGCGGTATCATCCGTATGTCATCGGTGGTGGGCAGGAAAGGGGACGTCGCGGTGGCACCGAGAATGTGGCGAGCATAGCGGCTTTTGGTCGCGCGGCTGAACTGGCCGTCGCCAACCTGAAAGAAGAGCAGACCCGCGTGCGCAAGCTTCGCGACCGCATGGAAGACACCATTTTAAAGGTCGTTCCGCGCTCCAAACGCAATGGCGACCGCGATGCGCGTTTACCCAACACGTCGAACATAGCGTTCGATGGTGTGGAAGCGGGCGATGTATTGAAAGCGCTCGACCACGTGGGCATCTGCGCCTCCAGCGGTTCGGCGTGCACGACTGGTTCGCTCGAGCCGTCGCATGTATTGACGGCCATGGGGCTGAGCCCGTCGCTGGCGCGTGGCAGCATTCGCCTGAGCCTCGGTATCTATAACACTGAGGCTGAAGTCGATTTTCTGTTGGAACAATTGCCGTCCATCATCACCAAATTGCGCGCGGGGCAGACCAAACACGCGGACCATAAGCCGGCACAGCATGCGGATGCCAAAACCATCCGCGCTTGAAAGCTGTCGCCAACTCCGGTAGTAATCTCAACTCACAATCACACGCATGAAAACGTTCTTCTCGATCCTTGTCGGTATCGTCCTCGGCGCAGTAGCCGCGATCCTGATCCTCCTCAGCCAAAACCATGCGGAACTTGAAAAGCAGCGGGCAGCCTTCGCCGCTGAGCGTACCAAGCTCCAGGCGGCAGCGGCAGCATCGACATCTGCTCCGGCCAGCGAAGAGTTGCCGATGAATAACACCCACATGGCGTTGACCAACCAGGCGCTCACAGCCCGTGAAGTCCTGACGCGTCTCGCAAAGATGGACCCGAAACCTGCCGCCACACGCGTGCGTACTATTCAGGCGATCATCCATGATCTGGAAACGTTGGTTGAGGGCGGTGACAGCTCCATCCCGAACATCCGCGAGTTCATCGCGGGCGGCGCGGATGTCGATTACACGATCGAGGAAGGCACGCGCGGGCCGTCGTTTTGGAATTGGCGCTCCGGCCAGCCGCTCGTGAGCGGATTGGTGTTGCCGCCGACGCTGCGCTTGAGCCTGGTGGATGTGCTCCGTTACATCGGCGGTGAGAACGCCGAAGTTTCGCTTGGCGTGATGTTGAACACCACCACCAACGGCATGGAACTGGCCTATATCGCGCAAGTCCTGGAGAAGATGGCTCCGGGCAAATACACCCAAATGGCCAATACATCGGCAAAGAATTTTTTGGCGAGCGGAACTGCTGCCGGGCAATCGTATCTGTTTGGGCTCCTCGCAGCGCAGGGAGATACCTCGTTGGTGCCTGCGGTTGAAGCAAACCTGGTTTCGTCTCAAGGTAAGTTGAACGTCGATGCCGCGCAGTATCTGCTCAACCTGGAGAAGGAAAAAGCCATGCCGGCGTTGTACAAGGCCTATAACCAATCGACTGATCCAGACGTGAAGAAAAACATCGCCAGCCTGTCGTTGAAATACGTTGGCTCGAGCCCGGAAGCTGGCCAGATGTTCACTGACCTCGTGCAGAACGACAAAGTGGACCCTCGCGCGCGGGCGATGGCCGTAGCCGCGATGGCTGGGGGCCCATTGGGACCTTTCCATGTCGATCCTCCCACTGATCCGCAAGTCATCCAGCAACGGATCACCGTCCTTGAAGGTTTGCAACCCAGGATCACCGACCCGGCCCTCCAACAGAATGTGAACCAGGCCATCGCCAACCTGAAGAAGTCGCAGCAATAAGCGATTCATGGTCCCGTCGAGAGCCGGAAAAACCTCTTCTGATTAGAAGCGACCGTGTCGTCTGCCCACGTGAAACTATTGCCTGGTGCGTTGGTGCTGAATACCGCCGACCAGTTCGTCATGTTGGTGGACGCTTCCACTGTGTAGTTCGTGCCGGTCGTCACATTCGCGCCGAACTGAAATTGTCCACCGCCATAACTTGCTGAGCCGAAGCTTGGCGCTGTCGAGCCGCCATTCACCGTCAGCACTGCATTGCTGCTCGTCACCGCTGCCGCTGTGTTTGAAACGACGACGGTATAGGTCGCATTCGCCTGGGCATTGGAGACGATCAATGTGGCATTGGTTCCGCCCGGAACATCCGTGCCGTTCTTTTGCCAGCGATACGTCGGGTCAGGGATGCCTGTGGCGGTGACCACAAAAGTAGCCGACTGCCCGGCGTTCACGGTCTTGTTCGTTGGCTGGGTCAGGATGTTCGGCGCGAGCTTCGGCTGCCAGCCGTTGCCAAGAGGGGTGTTGGTTGAAGAAATAGTTCCGAACACATTCGTGGCCTCGCGCAAAGGCAGGGCCACGGCGGCATTGACCTGTTTTGAAAAGGACGCCCGCTGGCTCACGTCCACCAGGTTCGTGCCGGTCATATCGACACTTTGATATTCCCACCAGCGCACATTGTCCGGGGAAAAGCCACCCTGATCCCAGGCGACGGGAGAGATGTGAGTATCCATCCTGCAATTGATGTAGAGCACATTTCCAAACAAACCGGGGTTGCTTGCGCTGCCGGGCATGCGGCCGAGGTTGTGGCCGGTGAAATTGGCGCCCTTGGTCAGCGAACAATCCACGAACACCGCGCCGTAATGGTTGGTGTCCGTGCGCATCTGGCAGTTGTGGCCTTTGTTCGCGGCGCGGATCTCGCAGTTCTTGAACATCACGGTGCCCACGCCCCAAATGAAATCCGTGTCGCCCTGGACCAGAGAATTGTAAAAGTAAGACTGGTTGCCGCTGTCCTGGACTTCAAGCGTGTCCTGGAAGCTGCACAGAGTCATGTTATTGAAGATGCAGCGTGCTCCATTCACATTGACGGCTTCGGCCTGGTTGCTACTGAGCTTGATCGAGGCGTTGGTGATGGTGAGGTTATCGAAGGCGATGTCGTTGGCGGTGATGTAGAACATGTAGCGCGTGCCGCTGTTCACCCTGACGTTATTGGTGTAGCAGATGATGGTCTCTTTACGGTCTTCGCCGCGGAAGGTGATGTTGTGCTTGCCGTTGAGGCGGTTGATCTCCTGATAGAGACCTTTCTTCATATAGACCAGGCGCGGCTGGGTATTGCCGTTAGGAAGAAAATCAATGAGCCCCTGCACGGTGCAAAAATCGCCGGAGCCGTCAACCGCGAGCGTGAAGTTGGTGGCGTTGCCGGGCGGGTTGACCGCCTTGGTGGTGAAGGTCCAGTTCGTTTTGTTCGTGATTCCCGCGTACGCGCCACTGGAACTGTTTGTGAACGTGCCGGGGTCGATCTTCACGTAATAGCTCTTGTTCGTGGTGAGGACGCCGAGGTGCGGAAAGATGGTGGCGACGTTGCTGGAGAGGATGACTGGATAGGTGTTGTAAGTGGTGCCTGCGATGGTGCGCGATTGCGTGCCCTGGGTGTTGCCGCTTGTGCTGGTCTGGATCATGTCGAGCGTATCCACCACCGAGTCGTCTGATGACGAATAAATCTTGATGGTGCCGGTGGTGCGGTACGCAGGCGGGGCATCGAACGTGATGCGCAGGAAGGTGTCCACGCAGACGTTTGTGGCGCCATTGGCTGGGAAAAGGGTGGTGGCGTTCAGCGCAGCAAACAGGTTGGAGCAGGGTAGCAATGCGGCGCAAAGCGCCACGACAAGGCAGGTGCGACGGATAGGGTGCATTCGGTTGTATTGTAAGTCAGTTTTTTGCGAGAAACAAGATTCCGATATGCCTGGTGACAGCCCAACAGATTGTGTAGGAGGTTGCATCAGTGCTACTAGAAATCCTGAGTTCATCAAATTTATTGTGGAGGAGTGTGGAGGAGTGTGGAGCAGTGTGGCGGAGCGCTGAAAGCGCGACCGTGTCAGGTGCCAAGTATCCTGTGCCAAGCCAGAAGGCTGTGTCAGGTGTCAGGTGTCATGTGTCAGGTGTCATGTGTCAGGTGTCAGGTGTCAGGTGTCAGGTGTCAGGTGTCAGGTGTCAGGTGTCATGTGTCAGGTGTCATGTGTCATGTGTCAGGTGTCATGTGTCAGGTGTCATGTGTCATGTGTCATGTGTCAGGTGTCATGTGTCAGGTGCCAAGTGTCATGTGTCATGTGTCATGTGTCATGTGTCATGTGTCATGTGTGCTGAAGCTGTTCCTCGGGAAATAAAATTCTGTGGATGGCGGCTTGCTTCTCCTCCTCGGTCAGTTTGCGGTTGGAGCGGACGTATTGGAGGTCGGGAAGCTTGGCCATGCAGGCTTCTACGGCGTCGAATTCATACTTATCACGGTGGAGTTGGGTCATTTCGCGGCGGGACAGGGCGTCCTGTGCGCGCTTCCAAGTGAGGGAATCTTCTTCGGCGATGGCCATGACACTGAAGTATTTGTGGCCGGCCTGTAACAACTCTTTTTCCGAGAAATCCGCGGTGTTTTTCAGGTCTTTCATCACCTGGGACACGGTAGATTCGTTGTGTTCCAACTGCTGCCGGAGATGCCAGTCTTTCCAGAACCTGGAAAGAGCGTTATGAGAGGTGGATATGCCGCTGCCAGCCAGCCATTTAACCGTGTCTGGATAGGTGTTGGATCTAAGGTATTCGATGATCTCGGCCTGCTTCTGTTCGGGAAGCGTTTTGAGATGCGAATCTTTGCGCGGTTTTCTGAGGATAATAGTTTTCATATCGTTGGTTTAACCACCCCTCACCCTTAATCCCTGTTGACTCGCTCGCCCCCACTCGCTCGGCCCTGCGGGCTTTCCGCCTGCGGCGAAACTCCTTTCGCGACTTCCAAGTCGCTCAAGTCCCGTTGAAGGGAGAGGGCGAAAATAGGACGTGGTTCGGCACACTAAGTTCTGATGGAAATACTTGCCTTTGCGCGTGTGGGGCGCGCTGCTGGCTCTTTTGTGTGGTTCCTGACCTGCCACTCTTTATGTCGTTTTATATTCAACATGAGCCAATGTTCCATGTTTTAGGAAACGTACATGTCTACGGTACACATCATTTTATTTACGATTTTTGATTTACGATTTACGAATGGGGCGATTTAACGCAAAGGCGGGTCGCGTGTAACTAGACTGTTTCTACGGTAGGCACTTACCCCATATTCGGACTAGCTGGGGCTCGTATGTTTTTCACACGGAGATTGAAAAAATGACCAAGGAAGCTCGTGAATTGAAGGAGGCGCTTAAAAAATCAGCGATAAAGATTCAAGCTATTGAATCCGCCATCCTCTCGAATGATCCGCCTGAGAGCCAACAGCCGCCCCCTTAACCCGCATTGAACGCGTTTTGTAGGATTATTGTCGGTTATAATCTGACTACCGCAGAAGCGTTTGATGTGGAGAATAGCGAATTTCTAAACGAGGAACTTCAACTAAATGAACGTTGTCACAGACCCCTATTTCGGACCTCTCGTTTGTGTTTTCCTAATGGCAGCCGTTACCTTTGGTCTATTTTGCATCGAATTGCGGAATAAGAAACGGCGACGGGAAAAGCAAGGGCAATAGGAGGAGTCCGAAGATTCAAATTAGCACCCTGTTTCTTTGGGTGGTTTTCTACGATAAAATCTGTCAAATAACCCATAAGACAAGTTCCGCATGGGAACGTATATTCAAGTATGCAGAAGGAACATACCATAGAGTTAGTGTTGGATGGAAAAAGGTGGGTTGCAATCTTTCAAGGCCAAGTAAAGGGATACGGAGACAGTCCCTCTCAAGCATTGCTCTCCCTCGCCTGTCAGAATGAATTCTTAAATTGGAAGTGGCCTCCCGTTCACCATCCGACTCACGCGGACAAGCAGATTCACTCAGCTCGGAAATCAAGTTAGGATTCGGCTGCTCATCAACGGGATGCGTTGCCAAGTCACGCCTACAACTTGCGCCTCAGGTCGGATCTCAGGGGGAACTTTTTTGGCTTAAACTTGCGGTAGAACAGCGGTGTCTTTCCAAAACTCAGTGGTCGTCTTCAAGGTTTGAACCAACTCGTCAAACGCATGGGGTTTTATTAGATACGCATTAACGCCCAATTCGTATGCTCGATCGATGTCCTTTTGGATGGCTGAGGAGCTCATGATGATCGCCGGGAGTTTCTTTAGGCCGTCCTCAGAATGGCTTCTGATCCATTCCAGCACTTCCAGGCCATCTTTCTTTGGCATCTTAATATCGAGCAATACAAGGTTTGGAAGCGGGTAACGGCTCCGATCAGAATATTCCCCGTGTCCACGGAGGTAATCGATTGCATGCGCTCCGTCCCGGACAACTTGTACGTGATTGGTAATTCCGGCGCGGTTAAGTGCCTCAGTGACAAGCCAGACGTCACGCTCGTCGTCTTCGGCCAATAAAATCGTAAAATCCCCGTTCATGAGTTTCTGAATCGCCTGCCTTTCGGTGGAATATCGACTTGATTCAGCCTCCCGACAAGGGGGGAGTTCTACTATGAGAGACATTTGTTTTTCACAGAAAAACATAACCCGCAGGATGAGGGAGGTTTTCGACGAGCGCGGCGACCTCAATAGGAACAGGCGCCGTGCGAGCCATGAGCCGACCCGTCGGGAGAATCGAAACAACATCCCGCCGCTATGAGGTGTTTACCCCATAGGCATCGTTTTCCCAACAACTATTGTGCAGGCCATCAATGGCTAAAGTGGATTCAAGGAGACAGAATCGAGCTGAATTGGCCGCAATCCTTGCAGAGAGCCGACGAAGACTAACAGCACTTACCAAAGAAGTGGAGCGGACGAAGAAACTGTTGGAACTGCAGTCCCTGAAAATAAATACGCTGGATACCAAAATAACAGCACCCCGAAAAAGCCCCTCCGTGCCGCCAGCAACCGACCCACCTGTGCAACCTTCTTGAAATCGCTTCAACGGGTCAGTCACAATTTTGTTTTTCAAATTGTTTATTAATGGGGTGAATCCTCCATCTGCGTGAAAAAATTTTTAATCAAAAAACACGAAGAAACATTGACCCGTCCGACCGGGCATGATTTGTTGAAAGGCCATGGAGGTTTCAGACGATTTAAAGGAGTCGTGCAAGAATCTGGATTCAAAGAAAAATCTAAAGGTTCGGGTCCGCCTTTATTCTGGCGAGACTATTCTTTCCATCGGATCAGTGACCCGTCGAGAAAAGCATGAGTGGTGGGCATTTGTGCCGACTGGTTTGCATAACCTCGATAAATGCCCCCCGAACGGCGCAAAACTGATCATCCCTGGAGAAGATGCTTTGCTATTAAAAAATTTCCATTGCTGCCAAGAGTTTGGCAGCCACTATCATTTTCAGATCCAGGAGTAATTTCTCGATTGGCGACACTTCGCCATGGTTGGAGTGCGAGCTTTGCCGCAGCGAGTTTTGAAGTCACCAATCTTACTTCACAAATTTGGAAGCAAAATCCATCAATTGTTGGCCGGAGATACGCAGATTGAGGAAACGGCGACGGACGCCTGAAACCGGATAATGATAACGATGATTGGCTACCTCTCCCTGGATGTCGCTTAAGCTGGTGCAACTGGCCACGGTCCTGAGGAGTTCAACGTCAGGTTCGAAGTAATCCCGATCAAGCTTCCATTGTAACTTGCTTAAAAACCTGCCACGAGGGTGCAAACAATGCCACAGAACTTGCTCTTCAAAAGCTTCTGTGGGGATACCGAGCCGCCCGCAACAAGCCTCCCGAAATACTTGATCGTTCATCAAAGCAATCGTTTGTCGTGTGGGAATAACAAACTTCCATTCAGCCTGTCAATAGACTGAAGCCAAAAGTTATTCACAATATGAGTATGTCTTAACCCGCGATTCAAAATCTATTGAGCTCCGGTTTTCTCCTCTCAAGTATTGGTCTCTCTAGCTTGTCAGACTGAATTCTTAAATTGGAAGTGGCCTCCCGTTCACCATCGACTTGCGCGGACAAGCACATTCACCCAGCTCGGAATCAAATTAGGAGACTATCGCCGGGTTCAATTTCTCGCGGGAAACAGGTTGCGACCGTTGAGGACAACGGTGAGGATGAACAGTGCCGGAAATATCCACACGGCTTTGGCCGGGAAATCCAGCGCGGCGATCAGGTCTACCCAAACGATTCCCGCCATGAGGCCGGACACGGTGCGGTTCACATCGCGTGGGTGGTCGCGGAAGATGAACGCCAGTGACCGCACGATCCACGCCGCGAGGATGAACTCCAGCAGCAGGGCGCGCTGCACCCATATGCCGGTGTTCATCACCAGTGCGACGATGAATGGCGCGCTCAGGAAGATCAGCGGCCAGTAACGCACCGGGGTGGGTGCATTCCCGGCCCGGGCAAAAAATCCGATGCCGGTGGTGTAGGCGGCCATGGCCAGTCCGCACCAGATGACCCAGCCGTTGATGCCGGAACTGGAGATGAGGGCGGCGATGAGATACAGCGCGAACCGACGGAGGCCAAACGTGATGGGGCCCAGCGAAGTGCCCTTGTCGAAATTATCGAGGAATCCGCTGCCGCCGACGTACAACAGGCTCACGCCGATGAGCATGGCGATGAGATGGCTCACATTGCCACCGCCGCCCAGCCACCAGCCCGCGAGGCAATTGGACCAAATCGTGGGCAGGTTCCGCACGGAATCGCTCCCTAGTACGGTCCGGCCTGCTGGTTCGTTGGGAAGAATCATGCTTATTGGCGGAGAAATTCCACTTTGGCGCTCAACTCCGGCGTGAGGAACCGGTCGGGATTGTGGATCTGCACTTTTATCTGGAGTGTGCCCTTTTGCCGGTCGGCTTCGGGTGCGATCTCCGCCACGTTGCCTGCATAAACTTTGTCCGGATAGGCTTCGGGGCTTACGCGACATTTCTGGCCCATGGAAACTTTTGAGAGGTCGGCTTCATTCAGATCGATCTCCACCTGCAAATCATCAAGGTCGGCCACGGCCAGCACGGCGGTGCTGGGGCCGCGCGTGCCACCGAAACTTTGCGGCACCACTAACTCGTTGGGGCTCACCAGTTTTTCAAGGACTACACCGTCCACGGGCGAGCGGATGATCGTCCAGTCCAGGTAAGTTTTCGCCAGTTCGGTAGCGCCTTCGGCTTGTTTGACCAGCGCGCGGTCAGCTTCCAGCCCTAATCGCGCAATGTCCTCGGCTTCCTTCGAGGCGATGGAAGTCTTGGAAAGGTTGACGATGCGGTTGTAGGTGAGCTCCGCTTTCTCGGCATTGGCCTTGGCTTCAGCCAGACGGCCTTCGGATTGATGCAATTGCGCGCGGTATTCGGAATCATCCAGCAGCACGACGACCTGTCCGTTGGTCACGATGTCGCCCTTTTTCACGCCTATCCACTTCACCACGCCCAGGAAGCGCGACCCGATCTCGATGCGTTCGCGGTTGATGATGTACCCGCTGACAGTCAGCACCGTGTCGCTGTTCGTGGGCACTGAGTTGGTCACGCTGGCAGCGTTGTTGGTGGATGCGGTGTTTTTGGAGGCAGGTTCGGCTTTGTTACGCTTATCGCGCGTGAGGGCGAGCAGGACTGCGAGAACGAAGACCAGGGCGACCAAGATGATGATGAACCGAAACGCTCCCCGGGGCCGTGTCTTGGCGCCCGGTTCGATGCGTAATTGATTCAGCTTATTCGAATCCATCAGCCGCTTAAGATGCTGCGAAAACGGGAGCTGCGAAAGCAGGAAATTCCTGTATCGCAGACATTCCTGCCTGCGGGTTTTCGGTATATCGCTGTTTTTCCATCAACTCCGCCGCCTTCTGGTTCCTGTTCAAAATTAAAATCCCTTCGACTTTTAGAATATCGTTGCGAGGGCATGAAATTGCTCTATTTTGGGGGTTGAATGGCAAATATATCCGCAACTCCTCGAAGTCATCTTATCTTAGGGCTTTGCCTGCCTTTAGCGGTTTTAGTGGGATATTTTCTAGCTGAACCGTTGGACTCCGGGACTATCGCAGTGGTAGTGCTGGTGTTCAGCGTTTTGAGCATCCCGTTGCTGATGAAATGGCATTACCAGATGCTCATCCTGAGCTGGAACGCATCGATCAGTCCCTTTCTTTTTCCCGGAAGACCTTACCTCTGGATGTTCATGGCGGTGATCAGTTGTTTCTTTGCAGTGCTCAGCCGTGCTACAGACCCGAATAAACGTTTTTTGAGTGCGCCTGCGGTCACGGTGTCCCTTTTGTTCACCCTTGCGGTGGTGTTTATCACCGCGCTGCTCACCGGCGGTATCACCGTGAGAGCTCTCGGCGCGGAACGCTACGGTGGTAAAGGATATTTTTATATCGCTTTGGCGATCATGGGTTATTTCGCGTTCATCAGCCAACAGATCCCGACTTCCAAAGCCAAGTTGTATATCGCGATGTTCTTTTTGCCGGGCATAACGGCCGTCGTCAGCAATCTTGCGTATATCGGCGGACCCGCTTTTTATTTCCTGTACGAATTGTTCCCGCCGGAGAACGCCCTGAACCAGGTGATAGCGGATAATTCGATGTCCGCGGGAGGCGCGCGTATCAACGGCATGGTGGCTGTAGCCCAATCCATCTGGTGCCTGCTATTGGCCTTTTACGGCGTGGAAGGATTGTTTGATTTTCGCCGGCCGTGGCGGATGGGATTGTTTGCCCTGGCGGCGTTTGGTTGCACCCTTGGCGGGTTCCGCTCCGCCATCGTTTTCCTGGCGATGGTTTATCTGGCCATGTGTGTGTTCGAGAAATTGTGGAGGTCAGCGCGGGTCGTGATGCTGTCACTCGCAGCCGTGACAGCCATGGCCGTGGTCCTGTTGCTGTTCGTCCATGAACTGCCGCTGTCCGCGCAACGAGCCATCAGCTTTTTGCCGTTGGATGTTGATCCCATCGCCAAACAAAACGCCATTGAATCCACCGAATGGCGTGTCGAGATGTGGCGGGCCGTTTTGCCTGACGTCCCTAAATATTTTTTCAGCGGCAAAGGTTACTCCATGGACCCCAACGACCTGTTCCTGGCGAACGAATCCGCCACGCGCGGCTTTGGTATCTCGGCCGAGGCGATGATCGTGGGCGGTGATTATCACAATGGGCCCCTGTCGGTCATCATCCCGTTCGGCGTTTATGGTGCGGTCGGCTTTTGCGCATTTTTTATCACGTCGTGGGTGGCGTTGTTTCGCAATTATCGATACGGCGCGCCAGAATTGCAGCGCATCAATACGTTTCTATTGGCGCTGCTCACGGGGCATATCGTGTTCTTTTTCCTGATTTTCGGCGCCATTTACTCGGATTTGTATCGGTTCGTAGGAATAGTCGGGTTGAGCATCGCGCTGAATGGAGGGGTGCGCAGGCCGCAGACGCAAATGACGGCGTACGACGAAGTCGCCGAAGAAGTGACTTCCTGACCCATTTATGTCCAACGCATTTTTGATCATACGGACGCTGTTGATCTACAGCATCTGTCTGCCGTTGGCCATTTTCCTGGGCTATCAGCTCGCCACGCCGGACGATATGGGCACTATCACCACGCTCATGTTCGTGATGAGCATCCTGCTGCTTCCGGTGGTGTTGCGCTGGCATCATGCGTGGCTGATCGCGAGCTGGAACCTGAGCGTGCAATTGTTTTTCCTGCCCGGCAACCTGCAATGGTTCATCGTCATGGCTGCGGTCAGTTTCACGGTCGCCATCTTCCAACGCGCCCTTAATAAGAAGATGCAATTCCTCTGGAACGCATCGTTGATCGCACCCGTCGTGTGCCTGGTGGGGGTGATCCTCATGACGGCAGAACTGACGGGTGGTATCGGTTTCCGTGCTTCCGGCAGCGAGCTATATGGCGGTAAACGCTACCTGATGTTGTTGGGAGCTTTGTTGGGTCTCGTCGCACTGGTCAGCCGGCCTATCCCTTCGGAGCGGGCAAAGTGGTATTTCGCGCTCTTTTTCCTGCCGGGCCTGACCGCAGGCATTTCCAACCTCGCGCCGCTGCTGAATCCGTCTTTTTACATCATCTATTACATCTTCCCGGTCGATACCACGGGATTGGTCACCAATGACATCGTCGCGGACACCTCCGGCACGCGTCTTCAAGGCGTGTCGAATGCAGGCTTATGCCTGTTCTTGTTCCTGTTGGGATATTATGGGATAGCACGGTTGTTGAACCTGCGCCGATGCTGGAGGCTGGGGCTTTTATTGGCCGCCGCCGCCGCCGCGATGTTAGGTGGCTATCGGTCGATCATGATCGTGATGGTGCTGACCTTTAGCTTTTTGTTCTGCTTCGAAGGACTGCTTCGCACCCGATGGCTGCCGATCCTGGGGGTCTGTGCTATTTTGCTCGCGGTTGTGGTATTGCCTTTCGCGACAAAATTGCCATTCCCCATCCAACGCGCCCTGAGCTTTCTGCCGATCGAGATCGATCCGGTGCCTGCGGCGGACGCGCAATATTCCTCCGAATGGCGCGTGCGCATCTGGCAGCGTGTCTTGCCCGAAATCCCGCATTACCTGTTGCTCGGTAAAGGTTATTCCATCAATCCGCGAGACGTGGAATTGGTGAAGACCGCTGATTCGGCGGACGTCGCATTCCTGTCTGGCGATTATCATAACGGACCCTTGTCGGTGATCGTCCCGTTTGGTCTCTGGGGAGGGGTGGCATTCATTTGGTTCCTGATCGCGTCTTTCCGCATCGTCCGTCGCAACTACATCAACAGCCCGCCGGAACTGAAGACGATCAATAATTTTTTGTTCGCTTATTTTTGCGCCAAGCTGGTCTTTTTCTTTTTTGTCTTTGGCTCGCTCTATACGGACATGTGTGTCTATACGAGCATCGTGGGCCTGAGCATCAGCTTCAACAACGGTGTGCGGGAACCCGCCCCCGTGAAAGAACCTGTCACCACGGTGCCGCGGTTGCGCTTTGCCCGCGCGCAGTGACCTTGTCCTTGCGCTAAACGCGCATCCTTTCTAGCCTGTTAGTTCACAAGTGGACCCAAACGGTCCGCATCAGGAAAGGATTTTACAGATATGAACGCCAATCCCATTCGTGTCGCGGTCACCGGCGCGGCCGGTCAAATCGGTTACTCTTTGCTTTTTCGCATCGCCTCCGGCGCCATGTTCGGCCCGAACCAACCGGTCATCCTCCACCTCATCGAGATCGAACCCGCGCTGCCCGCGCTCGGCGGCGTGGTGATGGAACTCGACGATTGCGCTTTTCCGCTGCTCAAAGGCATCGTGCCGACGGCGAGCCTTGATGAAGGTTTTCGCGGTGTGAATTGGGCCCTGCTCGTCGGCAGCGTGCCGCGCAAGCAAGGCATGGAACGCAAAGACCTGCTCGGCATCAACGGTAAGATATTCATCGGCCAGGGCCAGGCCATCCAAAAGAACGCCGCCAGCGATGTGCGCATCCATGTGGTCGGCAACCCGTGCAACACGAACTGCCTCATCGCCATGAACAACGCCAAAGATCTTCCGCGTGACCGATTCTTCGCGATGACCCGCCTCGATGAAAACCGCGCCAAATCGCAGCTCGCGAAGAAAGCAGGCGTGGATATCACCGCCGTCAGCAATCTCGCTGTCTGGGGCAATCATTCCGCCACGCAATATCCCGATTTCTACAACGCGAAGATCAATGGCAAGCCCGTCACCGATGTCATCAAGGACGAGGCCTGGCTCAAGGGTGAGTTCATCGCCACCGTGCAGCAGCGCGGGGCAGCCATCATCAAGGCGCGTGGTGCCTCCAGCGCCGCGAGCGCGGCCAATGCCGTTGTCGATAGCGTCCGCTCCATTGTGGAGCCGACAAAGCCTGGCGATTGGAACAGCGTGTGTCTTTGCTCTGACGGCAGCTATGGCATTGAAAAAGGTTTGATCTGCTCATTCCCCATCCGCAGCGATGGCAAGAAACTCGAGATCGTCCAGGGCGTTCCTGTGAACGAATTCAGCCGTGGCAAGATCGACGCCACTGTTAACGAGCTTAAGGAAGAAAAGTCGCTCGTCGCCGAATTGTTGCCGAAATAAGGAAACAAATCGCCCCGGCGGTTGTCAGATACCCCTAGTAGCGTGAATCACACCCTCACGTTACACTTAGGTTATGTTCATCATCGGGCTTGGCACCGCCACTCCGCCAAAACGCTTCACCCAGCGTGAATGTTGGGATGCGTTCCAGCGCGCGGAGCAATTCCAAAAGCTCGCGCCCCGCTCCCGCGCCATCCTGCAAAAAGTCCTCTGCGGCGAGAACGGCATTGAGACCCGCCATGCCGCGATCGATTCACTGGACGAAGCCTTTGAACTGAAACCCGACGTCCTGCACGCCCGGTTTGCCAAGCACGCCCCCGCGCTCGCCACCGAAGCCGCGCAAGCCGCCTTGAAGGACGCAAATTGCACCGCGCGAGATATCGATGTCGTCCTCGTCAGCACTTGCACTGGATATTTGTGTCCCGGCCTGACCAGCTATGTCATGGAACGGTTGGGCCTGAAGCCGAACATCCTGGCGCTCGACCTCGTGGGGCAGGGATGCGGCGCGGCCTTGCCGAACTTGCGCACCGCCGAGGCTATGCTTGCGAGCGGTCGCGCCGACAAAGTGCTTTCCATCTGCGTCGAGGTTTGCAGCGCGGCGTTCTTTCTCGATGACGATCCCGGCGTGCTTATCAGCGCATGCTTGTTTGGCGATGGCGCGGCTGCCGCAGTGTTGTCCCACGAGCCCGCTTCTGGTCGACGTCGCATCCAGTGGAAATCCACCGGCTCGCTGATAGAGCCAGATGACCGTGACATGCTGCGCTTTGAACAGAAGGAAGGCATGCTGCGAAACATCCTGAAGCCCGAAGTGCCGGAATTAGCCGCCCAACACGCTAAAAAAGTTTTTGACGACACGCTCATCGCCGCGGAAAAGTCGCCTTCGGACATCGCCGGTTGGATTTTGCACACTGGCGGACGCGATGTGTTGCAGGCCTTGCGCGCTGTGTTCAACCTCTCTGAAACCGACACTCGGCATAGTTCTGCCGTCCTGCGTGACTTTGGCAATATCAGCAGCCCCACCGTCCTTTTCGTTTTGCAAAACGCCCTGCACGATTCTGTGCCGGATGGGTTGTGGTGGATGGCTTCCTTTGGCGCAGGCTTCAGTTGCCATGGGGCGCTGTTGGAGGTGGGGTGACGTTTCTTCATGAAACGAATCGTAGAGCCTGAGATACTGGATGAACTTCCGCCGGATGATTCTCGCGCGGTGGCGTCGCGCCGTGACTTGCGCAAGCTCAACTGGATCATGCGTCATGAAAACATCTTTCACGACGCGCTGGTTTTGAAGATCCAACAAGCTCCGCGTCGCATCGTTGAACTTGGGGCAGGGGATGGCTCACTGCTTTTGGGGTTAGCCCGGCGATTTCACACCCGCTGGCCGGATGTGAGGTGCACGCTCGTTGACCAACAAAAAGTCGCTACGGACGAAACGCTGGCCGAGTTCCAAAAGCTTGGTTGGTCGGCGGTGGTGGCAGAAGCCGATGTCTTTGATTGGCTCAAGTCTGCCCAACCCTGCGATGTGATGCTGGCGAATCTTTTTCTGCATCACTTCCAAGACGATAAACTCACGGAACTGCTGCGATTAGCAGCGCAGCAAACGAAGCTGTTTCTCGCCTGCGAAACGCGCCGAGCCACCATTCCGCTGGCGATGAGCCGAATGCTCTGGCTCTACGGCTGCAATACGGTCACCCGCAACGATGCTGTCATCAGCACCCGCGCAGGCTTCGCAGGACAGGAACTGTCGGCGCTCTGGCCGCGCGACACCGATTGGCGGTTAGAAGAGCGTAGCGCGTTCGTGTTCACCCAATTTTTTGCCGCCCAAAGACTGTAGCATGCGACCCATCACCATCATCGGCGGCGGACTGGCGGGATTGACGCTTGGAATAGGCCTGCGCCAGCGTGATGTGCCGGTCACGCTTTACGAAGCGGGAAAATATCCGCGTCACCGCGTCTGCGGTGAATTCATCAGCGGTCGCGGACAGGAAAGCCTGGCGCGACTGGGCCTTAATAAATTGTTGTCCGATGCTGGAGCAGTAAACGCAATCAGCGCTGCATTCTTTTCGGAAACAAAAACTTCCAATCCGCAACCACTGCCGTCGAAGGCGATTTGCTTCTCGCGGTTTGATCTGGACCACCTTTTGGCAAAAGAATTTCGTCGCCTCGGCGGTGATCTGCACGAAGACGAACGGCGAAACGATTCTGGCGAAGGCGTCGTGCGCGCTACTGGACGTCGTCTTGCCGAAGACAGAAACGTGCGCTGGTTTGGATTAAAGATACACGCGCGGAACACTGCGCTCACCGCCGATCTGGAGATGCACCTCTCGCCGCGCGGCTATGTGGGTTTGTGCCGCATCAATCGCAACGAAGTGAACGTCTGCGGATTGTTTCGCAAACGTGATGGCGACGATGCTGTCAATGCCCGTGAACTGTTGCGCGGCAGTGCTGGTTCGCCATTGCATCAACGCCTGGCTGTTGCTGAGTTCGATGACAATTCTTTTTGCGCTGTGGCGGGTCTCTCGTTGCAACCGCAGCGGGCAGGGGAGCGCCCGGAACTGTGCATCGGCGATACGATTACTATGATTCCGCCGGTGACCGGCAACGGCATGTCCATGGCCTTCGAATCAGCGGAACTGGCCATCGAGCCGCTGTTATCGTGGAGTCGCGGACAGGTTTCCTGGGAACAGGCCCGGCAGGAAATCTCCCACCGTTGTGATATCGCATTCGCACGCCGGCTGGCTTGGGCCAAATGGCTGCAACAAGCGATGCTTACGCCCGCCCTACAAAATCCTCTCATTTCGCTCACTACTTGCAGCAGTTGGTTTTGGCGAATGGCCTTCGAAAAGACCCGGTGATCCCGCCTAAATTTTTTTTAATCAAAACCGAATTTAATGAGATGGCGGAACCCTGTGTTGATGATTAGACTGTTTGAGCAATGAAACCGCTGGGCGACTGTAAATTATATACGTTTGTGGATACGGCCTATCTCAATGGCCGCGAGCCGGAGGTCATTGCCCAACAACTTTGCGATGGCGGGTCCGATCTCATCCAATTGCGAGCCAAAGAGGTGGCTTCCGGTCAGGTGCGTCGCATGGTCGAAGCCATCCTGCCTATCACCCAGCGTTACAATGTGGGGCTGGTCATCAATGATCATCCTGATATCGCATTGGAAATGGGTGCAGAACTTTGCCATGTGGGCCAAGAAGATTTTTTTGGGAAAGATCATCAGCACGTTTCCGAACTAAAGAAGAAGAACCTGAAGTTGAAGGTCGGCCTTAGCACCCATGAACCGGTGCAGGGCCAGCGCGCGATGACCGCCGGTGCGGATTACATCGCCGTCGGTCCCGTGTATCCCACGGCCACCAAGCCCGGCGTCCAGGCTGCGGGGTTGGATTATGTGCATTGGGCGGCGGCGAATGTGCGGGTGCCGTGGTTTGCTATCGGTGGAATAAACCTGCATACCCTGGAAGACGTGCTCACTGCCGGTGCGCGACGCATCTGCGTGGTGTCTGCCATCCTGAACGCGGAAGATATCCCCTCAGTGTGCCGCATGTACAAATCGCAGTTGGCTTGACGCCATTCGTTACGGCAAGGCGCGCAGGCGGTATAGCCTCGAGGAACTTTCTGGGGTGAGTGTATGCTCGAAGGAAATATCTGAACCGTTGACTATATTGGTTTCGAGCGGCGTCCAGGTATTCAGATTGGTGGTGAATTCCGTGATCAATGTTTGGCCCATTTGCCCGGTCCGTCCTGCTTTAAACACGTTTCCACTCAAATGAGGGGCTACAAATTGCGGGGAATTTGGGAAAACCTGGAAGAGCGAGCGCCCCAATGTAGCCAGCCAGCCGTCTTGCCAAAAGACCTTAAGGCCAAGATTCGCCTCTAACATCACGATCTTTGACGGGGGCCACGTGCCTTTGCTGAGATAATAATTCGTGCTGTTGTACAACGCGACTTCGCCGTTGGGCGCGAGTGCTAAAAGCGTGGTCGGTGTGCCAAAAAAAGTAAGTTGCGTGGCTGTCCCGTCGGGAGCCCGCCGCCAAAGATGGGTTTGGCCGTTCGCAGTGCGCAAGTAGGCCACCCAACCATTGTTCACTTCGTATCCTGCGATAGCAGTTCCTTGAGCCACGGTCACCAATCCCGTGGCAGTGCACTCCTGCAACATCTGGTTGGTCGGCGTGACGTGGATATAAAAAATATTACTGCCGTCCGTTTTCGGAGAGGTCAATTGGTTCGTAAATTGTCCACCCGGGATATTGGTCTGTAGATTTGGGGTACCATTCCAAAAATAGATCGCATGGCTTCCATAACTATCATCCTGCGCAAAGGCGACGTTTCCATTCGTGGCCAGGTCAAACGACGCCACCGGCGCTGTCACCTGCACGGTGGTGGTATTTCGCAAGTCCGTACGTTTGAGGACCCTGTCGAATGTATACCAGCCCCATGCCAAAAAGTCTCCTTTTCGGACCAGGAAATCGATCGGATCATTGGCATGCGTCCCTAACAACAGGGGCGTTCCATTTGTATTCAGATAAAGCGCTGGGCTTGAATGTGGATAAATAGCGTAATCTACTATGTAGGCAGCACCATTAGGCACCAGCACCCCTCCGCTGAACCTTGTATTAGGGTCGTAAAACATGGTCGCCTCCGAACCGTCCGTGCGCGATTTGATCTTGAAACCACTGCTGATCCAGTAGTCGGCAGGCAACTTATCGTTATCTATGGTGTTAAACATCAGCCGTTCCGGGTCGACGTCGATGATCCATCCTCCGCTGACGTTCGCGATCTCGGCCAGGTTGGTACTGGATTCAAAATAGATATGGCGATAAATATAAGTGCCCGGGTAGGGGGAGTCGGTTCCGCGGATCAGCAGTGTTATCTTTTTGCCTTCGTAATTTGGCGGGAATGTGAGTGTGGTGTTCAATGAATTGACTCCGCTGGCCAGTACCGGGCCGCCTTCTCCGCCTTCCCTCACCTCGATCGCTACATTCACACTGTTGTTGGTGGTCGTGATGGATACCGGAAGTTGTCCGTTTCGCACTACCGTATATTGTCCGGGTGAAGCGATCTGAAGAATCGGTCTTAAATAATACCAAACCTCCCTTTGCACCGAATTCGAATTCCCAAATACATCGACCGCCGTCACGATGAGCAGATTAGTCCCGCGCGGCAAGCCTGCCATCGGCATGACTCCCGCCCATCCAGCCTGCGTGTAACAAAGATTGCCTCCCATGCAGTAAGAATATGCTGCATTGGTATAGACCAGGTCTACGGTTTGGGTTCCGATGCGTGCCTGTACGCTTTGGATCTGGTACGTGGATGACGGAACCACCGCAGCCACGGGCATGTTGGTATTGAGGATAAGAACGTTTATCGGATTGGTGATGACCAGTGAGATGGATTGGGCGCTGAGATGAAACGTGAAAATAAAAAAAATACCCAAAGTGATTGAAAACGCCCGGAATTTCATACCGTCTTCGACTATCCCTCAAAAAAACTTTTTGTCAAGGACACCAAACCTGTTAACGACCTGCATCGCAGAGATTTGACGTCTGCCTATTACGCTGCCAACATTGAGATGGATGTTTGAACTCGTTTCGCCATTTCAACCCGCCGGAGACCAGCCACAAGCGATTGTGAAGCTGACGGATGGCATCCTGTCCGGCGCGAAACACCAGACACTTCTTGGAGTCACTGGCTCGGGCAAGACGTTCACCGTGGCAAACGTCATCAAGAACATCAACAAACCCACGCTGGTGATGTCGCATAACAAAACGTTGGCGGCGCAGCTTTACGCGGAGTTCAAAAGCTTTTTCCCCAACAATGCGGTCGAATATTTCGTCAGTTACTTCGATTATTACCAGCCTGAGGCCTACATCCCGCGTACGGACACGTTCATCGAAAAAGATTCCAGCGTGAACGAGGAGATCGAACGTATGCGCCTTTCCACGATGGCGTCGCTATTTTCGCGAAAGGATGTCGTTGTAGTGGCCAGTGTGTCCTGCATCTACGGCAGCGGCAGCAAAGAAGATTACGAGGCCATGGTGCTGCCGTTCCGCGTCGGACTGGAGGTTTCACGCGAACAATTCCTTTCCCGCCTCGTAGACCTGCAATACACGCGCAATGATATCACGTTCGAGCGGGGTTCATTCCGCGTGCGCGGCGATACCATCGAACTTTGTCCGGCAGGCCGCGAAGACGCCTTGCGCGTGGAGTTTTTTGGCGACGAGATCGAGCGCATCACACGTTTCGAACCCCTTACGGGGCATAAGATCGAATCACTGCAATCGAACATGATCTTTCCGGCCACGCAATTCGTGACCACGGGTGATAAATTAAAGCGTGCCATCCTGAGCATCCGAGAGGAACTGGGCAACCGCATCGCCGAGTTCGAAAAAAACGGCAAGCTATTGGAAGCACAACGTCTCAAGATGCGTACGGAATATGACCTGGAGATGATGGAAGAGATGGGTTTCTGTTCCGGCATCGAGAATTATTCACGCCACATCGCGGCGCGCCCGCCCGGATCGCGGCCTAATACAGTCATCGATTTCTTTCCGAAGGATTTCCTGTTGGTCGTCGATGAATCGCACGCGACCATACCGCAGATCGGCGGCATGTATGAAGGCGATCGTTCGCGGAAAACAGTTCTAGTGGAGCATGGTTTCCGTCTGCCGAGCGCGCTGGATAATCGTCCTTTGAAATTCGACGAATTCCAGGCATTGCAGAACCAGACGATCTATGTGAGCGCCACGCCCAATAAGCGCGAGATCGAATGGTCGCAGGGCAGGGTGGCCGAATTGGTCGTGCGTCCCACCGGCCTGATCGATCCTACGATCACGATCAAGCCGCTGAAAGGCCAGATCGACGATTTGATCGAGGAATGCCGCAAGCGCGCGGATGCAAAAGAACGGATACTGGTGACTACGCTTACCAAACGCACAGCGGAGGAACTGACCGATTACCTGCGCGACATCGGCATCAACGTGCAATACCTCCACAGCGAGATCGATGCGATCGAGCGCGTGGAGATTTTACGTTCCCTGCGTAAAGGAGAGTTCGATGTATTGGTCGGCATCAACTTGTTGCGTGAAGGCCTTGATTTGCCCGAAGTGTCGCTCGTGGCCATCCTCGATGCGGACAAGGAAGGGTTTTTGCGCAGCGAAACCAGTTTGATCCAGACGGCAGGCCGCGCGGCGCGGCATCTTCACGGTGAAGTCATCCTGTATGCCGACGTGATGACCGATAGCATCAAAAAATTCCTGGCCGTCAGCGAGTATCGTCGCAAACGCCAGCTCGCCTATAACGCCGAGCACAATATCACGCCCCGCAGCGTCAGCCGCGCGGTGGAGGACAGCCTGGCGGTTTACGAGTCGAAGCGTGACAAGGCGAATTCCGTCCTGCGCGAGACGGCAGGGGACATCGACATCACCGCCACCATCAAGGAGCTCGAAGAAGAGATGCTTACTGCCGCGAATAACCTGGAATTTGAAAAAGCCGCCCTACTACGCGACCAGGTCAAAGAGCTAAAACATGCCTTGGAAGGCACCGCGGTGAAGCCGGAAAAGCCTGCAAAACCGGTCAGTTATCGTAAGGCGAAAAGCAGAAGGTAAGTCTTATCTGCGGCATGGAGTGGCCGTCGAAATGCCTTGAAAGCATCCCTAGAAAATGCCCCGCTACTCAAGGACAGTCGCAGCTTCGGAAACGATGTTTAACCTTGATAAATTTTATTGATAACCCCGTAGGGGAATGACTGACAACAGATTGGGGCGGAATAAACTATAGGAATGTTGACAAAGGGCTTATCGACAATAAAATTTAATCATTCGGGTGGCAGCACGTTTCTTCAGCGGGGTTCCCCACCCCCACCTCCTTGGCGTCTGCTGCCCGAATTTACTTTTCTAACAGCAGGCTTCCGTGGATTAAAATTCCCTTATCCCATTTTGCTCATTTCCCGTTTCACTGATTTTTAATGTTCAGTGGCTAAACACCATTCCTGGTGAACCCGCCATCGCATGGCAAGACTCAGCGCAACGACGGCAAATTTCGGCACAGGCCCGGAGTTGATCGTTGTCGCCGATCATTTGTTCACAAGATTGGGCGCAACTTTCGCAGACCGGAGCGCAAGCGCCGCAGACGTACGGATGCAGCATCGAACCGCGCAACATAAAATCGGCGGTGGTGCGACAGATCTCTGCGCAATCCAACAACAGACTGATATGGTTCACCGTGGCGTAAGAGCTGCCGCGGCCCAGGCAGTGCTGGACCGTTTCCACGCAGACCTCGTGGCATTCCTGGCAGCTGTTCAGGCATTCCTCAAACTCTACACTGATATGCATATGATGTGACATAGGTTTCCTTTCAAACTATCGAAGCGCAGTTTCAACGAACTTTTCCCGGGCGCTTTCACCGGCGAATTTTTTTTCTTCTGCACGGCGTGTCAGCAATTCCGGGGAGCCCGGTTTCAACACGACCTTCACGCAGCTATCTTCCTTGCGATTAAAAATGTCATAGGCGTGCCCCGCCTGCTCCAGTGGCAACACGTGTGTGATGATGTCATCCAACTGCACCTTTTGTTTTACGACAAGATCTAGCAGGTGATCGATGTAACGATGCACCAATGCCTGGCCCATGCGCAGTGTGATGCCCTTGTCGAATATCTGCCCGACCGGAAAATTATCATATGGCGTGCCGTAGACCCCGACCGTGACGACCGTGCCGCCGCGTCGAACGGCGCTCAGGCATTGTTCCAGCACTTTCATGGTGCCGCGTTGCAAATGGATGGCGGCAGAAATCTTTTCCATGGCGCTGCGGTCGGCTTCCAGTCCCACCGCATCGATGCACACATCCGCGCCCCGGCCATCGGTCATGTTGCGGATGGCTTCCACCACGTCCTGTTGGGCGGCATTGATGGTTTCCACGCGATTCAGTTTTTTGGCTATGTCCAGGCGATATGGCAGGATATCGACGCCCACAACGCGTCCCGCGCCGTGCATCCACGCTGCTTTTTGCGCCATCAACCCCACCGGACCACAACCAAAGACCGCGACCGTTTCCCCGCCCCTGATTTGCGACCACGTCACAGCGCTCCAACCCGTGGGGAATATATCGGTCAGAAATAGCACCTGTTCGTCTGCCAGTGCATCTGGCACATGTCGCAGGTTCGCATCCGCGTATAACACCCGGGCAAATTCTGCCTGTCCGCCGTTGTATCCGCCGTACAGGTCGGTGTAGCCGTAAAGACCGCCGCCTTTCTGTTCAAGTGTGCCACCCTCCGGTCCGTAATGCTTCGGATTCGAATGTTCGCAATGTGTCGGCAGGCTGTGCTGGCAGAACCAACAACTACCGCAGGCGATGGGGAAGGGCACGACCACACGGTCGCCTTGTTTGAATCGTTGCACACTTCGCCCCACTTCTTCGATGACGCCCATGAATTCATGGCCCAATACCAATGGATTCTTTTGGGGAAACAATCCGTTGAACAGGTGCAGGTCCGAACCGCAGATCGCGGTGCTCGTGACCCGCAGGATGACATCAGTGGGCTGCAGGATCTTCGGGTCGTCCACGGTTTCCACCCGAACGTCCTTAGGTTTGTGAAAAACGAGCGCTTTCATCTCAAGCTGCCTTCAATTGTCCCGTGCTGCCGGATTCGAACAGCGGCGCGTACTCCGGTGGTAATTGTCCGCGCACATCCTTGATCTCACCGGGCGATACAGCTTCTTGCAGCACTTCCATGACCACCCGTGCGTGATAGATCGCCTGGGACATATCCGCGCTTTCACGGAGAGCAACGCGTTGGAAGAAATCTTCCAGGGCCATCCGTTCCGGTGGCAGACCGAGGTTCCAATACAGGTAGCTGCCGATCTCTTGTGGTAATTGCGATGCCAAATCTTTCGCCTCTCCACCGGCAAGCCTTTCCGAAAGTGTTTGCAGGGTGGCGCGGATGGAGCGGATGGCGTCGATCTTGGAAGTGAAACGCCCGCGCTGTTGGACTTCTTTTACGAATTCTTCAAATTTCATGACTGTCTTTGCTTTCCCAATACTGGTTTAAAGAGAAGAGGCGCGGAATCCCTCCTTCCGCGCCTTTGATTTTCAATGCCCACAACCTGATTCCCCCGTTGCGAGCTTACATTTCGTTTTCTTCCTGATACGCAAAGCGCTGTTCCGTGTCCTCTTCTCCCCGACTCTGCCCGCGCCCGGAATGACGCGCCCGCGACTGCGAGCGCTTGCTTCCGCCGTTGCGCCGTTGCGATTTTCCTCGTGATGAACGTGATTTACGTCCTGGCATACATACCTTCCTTTCTTCGTCTGGAACTCATTGAGTTCGAAGGTTTGGAAAAAGCTCTTACTGTGCCACAAGGAAAAACCCATGTATCTCACGATTCTTCGTTCAAAGGACGGCCTTGGGGGATTTGAGCCAGCGCGATTTGCATTAAATATTTTTTCTACGGCCGCACATTGCAGGAGGTAGGACGAACTTTACTGCCGTTGAGGATTTTAAAATAAAAAAGATAAAAAAGGTCAAATGGCGAAATGCAGGGTTGGAAAGATTTATAACTGCATTTTGCAAATTTTTGTGGAGACGTTTCCCGCGACCTTGGGGAAATTGGCCATTTTTTCACATGGTATGGTTCCGGCTAATGGGCAATTGGACAAGGAGTTCAACAATTCAACCATTAATAGATTTATGACCTCATATAAAATCACGTTTAGTAAAACACGAGTCATCGTGGCCTCCCTTTGCGTGGCCGCCTTACCGGTGCTTGCCGCGGATGAAACCATGAATAGCAGCTCATCCAGCGCTACAACTTCGAGCGATTCGTCCGCCACGGCGCAACCTTCTGACGCGTCCAGCACCAGGCAAGGTACCCTGATGCAGCAGGAAGGCGTACGCGATAGTTCGGAAACATCACCAAAATCCAATGCCGCCCAATATGACGCCAATTCAGCGCAACGTTTCGCGCGCGCGGCTGCATGGGGCGGAATGAAAGAGATCCGTCTCAGCCAGATCGCGCTGCAGAAGAGCGATAATCCACAGGTCAAGCAATTCGCCAATCACATCATCAGCGATCATTCGGCTGCCAACCAGCAACTTACCCAGATAGCCCAAAACAAGGGGTATACGCTACCGGCAGCCAACGCCTTTGAAACCGCGAGCTATCGTTCCACGTATGGTTCGGAGTTTGAACCAACCTCCGAACGATCCGCGCCTTCGCAATACTCCCCCCCCCCGGCATCCGACAGCCGTAGCAGCCGGAATGCGATGCAATCCCAAGACGCTGCCACCCGCCAGCAAGGACAGGATTGGACGGCGCAGCCCGGTGAGCCTCAGCGTTCAGAATCGACCCCTTCGCCCTCCATTGATACCAAAGGTGGTCGTATAGCCAATTCACCATCCACGATCTCGGGCGGGAATGCCGAGTTGCAGATGCAGACCGATTTCCGCACAGCCAACCGTTTGGAATCGCTCTCCGGCAAGGAATTTGATCAGGCCTACATCAAGCAAATGGTCGAAGACCATCAAAAGGCCATATCTAAATTTGAGACCGCGCAACAAAACGTAGAGGACGCCGAATTGAAACAATTCGCGAGCGATACCCTGCCCAAGTTGCGCGACCACTTGAAAATGGCCCAGGACATCCAGGCCAGCCTGTAACTACCGAGCCATCGATTCGCTGACGGCAGCCATTAGGTCAGAGACCGGGCTGCCGTTCAGCATTTTTTGTTAGGATTATATGGCAGCTACTCAGGGTTATGGGACAGCAATTCTTAAAGGTTTTTTAGAAGGTGGGGGGAATTTATTCTCGACTATCTAAGCCTGAAGCTACACCACCGCATCGCGAGGCATTCGATGCGGTGAGTGTTTTTTAATAATGAGGACATCTGTTTGGCCATCGAAGAACTAAGGACGTAGAGCCCAAGTTTTTCTATATCCATTTTGAAGATTCCCTTTCCGTAGAAATTTCGCTCAGCACGCTGAAGGCACTCGTTCAATTCACCAGCATTTCTGAAACCTGCCCCACGTAGGGCTGGGCGCTCACTCTGCGTTGTTTGCGGTCCAGCGCGTATTGGACATGGGCTTCCAGTTCAGAAACGATCTTATCCCAGGTATTTGCGTTCGCCATTTCCAACCCGCGATGGATCTTGGTTTGGTTCGGTTTCCGCAGAGCCTTTTCGCACTGTTCGATGAAGGCGGTATGCGAGTGGCCTATCTCGACCACTTTGAAGAAATGGGAAACCACGTCTGCCAACGAGCTGGAAACAATAGGGCGCGCCGTAGCCATGTATTCGAGCGTCTTGGTGGGATTGATGTATTCCGTGGTTTCATTCAACGTGTATGGTATGAGACAAACATCAAACGCCCTGGCATACGCCGGCAGTTCCGCATAAGGCCTTGCGCCAAGCCAATGAATGTTGGGTTGTTTTGACAAGGCCGACGCACCGATCTTAATTGTCGGGCCGACCATTACGATGTTCCATTCCGGATGCGCCATCGCCATTTTTTCTATCAGCGCATGATCCAGTCGTTCGTCCACCACGCCAAAGTATCCCAGGATAGGTTTGGCGATATGACGGATGTCTTCTGGCAATGGCAGCGATTTATCGTTAGCGCATGAAAAGTGTTCTACATCCACACCGCAGCCGTAAAAATGACAATTCGGATTGAAATGGCGCTTTGCTTCCCACAACCGGCAGCCGCCGGTAAAGACCACGTCTGCGAAGGAGAGCAACAACTTCTCACGCTCAACGATCTCCGGCGGCGCGCCACGGAATTGTGAAAACTCATTCATGCAGTCATACACGATGGCGCGCGATTTGATGTATCCGCCAAAAGCCGTCACCGCCATCGGGTCATAAAACCATTGGATAGGTGAGTCGAATTCCCCAGCCAATGGCCCGTGAAGTGCCGCCAAAAGCATGTTTCGCCGCTCGCGATCCACATAGTCCTCATGGTGCCATACTGATAGCGGGAATTGCATTTGCAGCACAGTGACGTTGTATTCCTTGATGCGGCGGATGGCGGTTCGCGGAGCCTTTAATTCGGGAGATGGCGGAAGGGTTTCGATATAAAGTACGGGATGTCGTCTGCTTAGGCGTGATAGAAATTGTTGTGGCCGCTGCCACACCCAATCCCACTGGAGACGGGAGTGGACGATGATGGAAAATCCATCTGTTTCCGGCGTTTCTCTTGTGATGTTGCGGAGTATCCTTTCCCCATCCGCGCCGTCCGTTTCAAAAGTGGTCGTGGCTATCTTTCCTGAAGTTTCACAATACGACATCGACATAACATTTACCTCCGGGCTATTTAGCTACCCCTGTGCCATCCGATAAATCTTACGAAAATGGCCTAAACTGACCGGAAATGATTGTGTGCTAATGCAAAACGCATTCGACCAACGCATTACACATGCAATAAAGAGCAATAAAAAAAACCGACGGGCATTGCTGTCCGTCGGTCTTGTGTGCCTATTCCCCACTTAACGAGTAGCCGGCAGGGCCGGGCTCGTTTCCCAAAAGATTTCCTGCTGGTCCAGTTGGTGAGAACTAAAACCGCTAGGGGTGGGCCACGCATTCTTTTCAAGACCCTTGGCATTTTCCATACGGCTCTTGTCCGCGTGGAGGATCAGGTATTTGTTGTCGCCGCTGGGGCGAAAGGCGCTGGTCGGTATGGCGAACAGTTTATCTTTAAACACGCCACCGGCATCCAGCACCGCATACGATACTTTTCCGGAATCCACATCTACGACCAAATCCTGGATGCTACCCAGTTTTTCGTCGTTCTGGTTGCGGACTTCCATCCCGATCAAGCCCGAGGCTTTGTTGATCTTCTCTACTTTTCCAGTGTCCTGGTATCCTGACGTTCTACCCGTTTGGTCCAGCGCTCTGAGTTCGCCGGCCAAAGACGAGCAAAGCACAGCGATCGCACAGGCACTCACGATATGTTTTGTTTTCATGTTGTATCTCCGTCTTGGTTGTTTAGGCAAAGGCGACACGCATGAGTGTCGCATCATTCCCGTTTCAAAGAGCTTATTAAGCCACCCTTGTGCCAATCGCGTTTCCTCCACAAACCGGGAGGCTTTTCCGGATTTCACATTGCAAAGTGCTGCACTAATCCCAGGACCCTTTGCAAATTGCGGTCGCTTAGGGGTCGCACGTCTGTGGGAGCAGGCAATTTTTATAGGTGAAGCAGCGGACATCCGAAACGGCATGCATCAGGCTGACAGAGTGCTTCACCCGGAGTGCGGGCAAGAAAACGGATAACAAATTTTATGATCTTATGAAAAATGGACTACACGAACTTTTCCTGGAGGAGTTGGCAGACATCTATCACGCCGAGCAGCAATTGAGTGAGGTGTTGCCGGAGATGGCAATGGCTGCCGCTAACGAAGACTTGCGTGCTGCATTCAAATCGCACCTGCAGGAGACCGAAAATCATATTTCCCGCGTTGAACAGGTGTTCGAATCGCTGGGCGAAAAACCGAGGAAGAAAAAATGCAAAGGCATCCAAGGCATCATCAAGGAAAGCAAAGACCTTTTGGCTGACAATAAGAATGCGCCTGCGTTGGACGCGGCGATCATCTCTGCGGCACAAAAGGCGGAACATTATGAGATAGCTTCTTATGGTTGTCTTTGCACGTGGGCGGAACTGCTGGACCATCAGGAGGCGTTCCGGCTGTTACAGGAGACGTTGAATGAGGAAAAAGATGCCGATGAGAAATTGACTGGTATCGCCAAGGGCATCGCCAACCTGGAAGCAGTGGGGCAACAGTAATTCGGGGGCAAGGGATGCTCGGTGCGTGTCGGAGGTGCGTATCGGGCAGAGATAACAAAGTGCAGCCGTTTCGGCGGCTGCACTTCTCTTTAAAGCGTGGCGCGTGAAAAACCAGCCGTTGCGGTCGAAGTCATTTCGGATGCCTATGACTTGGGAAATCTAACGGGGGAATGGTCGGCGCTCTGGCGTGCGTCTGGCCCAGCCACGCCTTTCCAAACGCCGGAATGGCTGCTGGCCTGGTGGAAGCATTTCGGCAATACACAACTGCGCACCATCGCGTTGCGAAGTGAAGGCCGATTGGTCGCGTTAGCGCCGCTTTTTATCGTTTTGGATAAAACCACCGGTTGGCGCGAGCTGAAACTAATCGGCACTGGTATCACGGATTATCTGGACATCCTGGCGGCGCCGGGATTTGAAGAATCCTGCATCGATGCTATCTATTGGCTGGCGGAAAAGGAGGGTTGCGAGACCTGTGATTTCCAGCAACTTCGGAAAGATTCACTGTTGATCCGCGGTTTTTTACCCAAGGGCTGGGTGGAAGAGCAGACCGTGCAGACCAGGTCTCCCGTGCTCGAGCTGCAATCGGATATCTCGAGGGTCGTTCCCAAGGACGTCTTGATGGATGTGATAAACCGTAAAAACGACGGTGGCGGGCATATCGAACAGGCAGCGCTCAAAAGCTTTGACCAATCGTTTTGGGACCTTCTCAGGTTGCGTGAAGCGAGATGGCTGGCTCCCGGTCAGATCGCGCACGACACGACACTGTTTTATCGTGACGCATTATTTGGTTTGCTGGCGCGTGGCGTACTGCGCTTGTATGGCTGGCGCATCCGCAAAAAAGTCGTTGCCAGCCTCCTGGGATTCGAAGACCGCCATCGCTTTTACCTGTATCTCACCGGGTTTGATTGGGAGTTCCGACACCTGAATCCTGACAATGTCCTGGTCGCCCATGCCATCCAGGAAGCGATCCGGAATGGTGATGCTGAATTTGATTTTCTCCGCGGTGTTGACGCCTACAAATATCAATGGGGCGCAAAAGATCAGCTCAATTACCGACGGCGCATCTATCGGCCGCCGGATAAAGAGGCAAAAAGACAGGGCGCGCTCTAGTGTTTCTTTCAGTTTCTACGGTTCGAATGCTTACGCGCCTGGCGTAACGATTTAGAAAGCTTTTTCTTCAAGCCACCGGGTTCAGCTTCTTTCAGTTTACGTTGGAGCAGGGTGATGACCGCGGCTTCTTCTGGGTGAAGACTATTCAGCGACCTGGCAAGTTCGCGATTCGATTGTTCCGCAAAGACGCTGTCGAGAGAGCCATCCATGTAGGAATCGAAGACGGCGGGGTGTATGTAACATTTTTTGCAAATGGCAGGAGTGTTGCCCAGGCGTTTGGCGACAGTCTCAATCGCCTGGAGGATGTTGCGCTTTGCGGCGGCCTTGGAATCGATCTTTTTGAATTCGCGCAGGGCCGTGGCGGCGAGTAATGTGCCTATCCACGTGCGAAAATCTTTAGCGGTGAAATCCTTTCCGGTGATCTCCATGAGGTAATCATTCACGTCACCAGAGGTCACATCATGGATGGCCCCATCGCCATTTACGTATTGGAACAGGTCCTGGCCGGGCAGGTCCTGGCATTTCTTCACCGTGCGCGCGATGCGCGGGTGATCGATATCGATCTCGTGGGCCTTGCCGCTCTTGCCTTGGAAATGAAAATGAACACGGGAACCGTTCACTTTGGCATGGCGATCACGCAATGTCGTGAGGCCGTAAGACTTGTTTTGTTGGGCATACTCCTCGTTGCCGATGCGGATGGCGGTCAACTCGAGCAGATTGACGACAGCCGCAAGGACGCGCTCGCGTTGCATGCCTTTCTTACGGAGGTCGCGGCGAATGTGCCTGCGAATTTTTGAGAGTGCCTTTCCGAATGCGATCATGCGGCTGTATTTGTCCTCATCGCGCACCTCGCGCCAGCGCGGGTGATAGCGGTATTGCTTCCGGTCGCGGTCATCGCGTCCGGTGGCTTGCAGGTGGCCGTTAGGGTCGGTGCAGATCCATACTTCTCTCCACGCCGGTGGGATTGCGAGGGATTTGATGCGCTTGAGTATGTTTTTGTCCCTTACGGCCTTTCCATCCGGTGATTGATATCGAAACCCGTTGCCCGCCTTCAGCCGACGAATACCTGGCTTATGGTCGCTCACGTAACGGAGTCCGGCAACTTTTGCAGCCTCCACAGCTTCGAGAGCGGTGGTGGTACTGGCGGGTTCAGTGGGCATGGAAAACGTAAGCGGAACAGAGCGATGGTTCGATCGAGACATGCTCGGTTTTGCCCCACTCGTTCCGCCAATTCTCTCATGGCAGGGAACGTGCCAAATAAAAACCGCGTTGTTTTATGGACAACGCGGTTAAAATCTCCGGCGGTTTGCAATGAAGGAGTTTTTCCTCCTGCATCCTGCCCGAATCAAGCAGTGGCTCGCGCCGCGGCGAGGTCGCTGCGACGTTGCTTCAAGCTCTTGAAGAACTCGTAGCCTTCGCGCAGACGGCGCACACAGACGTCCTTGTCCTCAAGCATCGTCTTGATGATGCGCAGGATGGGCTTCGGGCGCAGATAGTAGCGATGGTAGAAGCGCTCGACGTTTTCGAAGATCTCTTCCTTGCTCAGGCCGGGATATTCGAGCGCGCTCTGTTGGAAGCCGTCGGTCTCCACGAGGTCGGTCTTGTCCTTCTTCACGAACCAGCTATTGAGCTTGGCCTGTTCGTAGAGCTCGGTGCCGGGATAAGGCGCCGCAAGTGATACCTGGAGGCTGAAGACGTCCAATTCCTGCGCGAAACGGATGGTCTGCTCGATGGTTTCCTTCGTCTCCACAGGGAGGCCGAGGATGAACGTGCCGTGGATGACGACGCCCGCCTTATGGCAATCCTTCGTGAACCGGCGCATTTCGTCGGTGGTGACACCTTTCTTGATGCGCTTGAGAGTGTCGTCGTTGCCGCTCTCGTAACCAACGAGGAACAGGCGCAGGCCGTTATCTTTGAAACTGCTGATAGTGTCGTAATCGAGGTTCGCGCGGCTGTTGCAGCTCCAGTGCACGCCGAGCGGGCCGAGTTTCTTGGCGATCTCTCGCGCGCGGGGCAGGTTCGCAGTGAAAGTGTCATCATCGAAGAAGAATTCGCGTACCTGCGGGAACAATTTCTTCATGTACGCCATCTCGTCGGCGACATTCTGCGGCGAGCGCACGCGGTATTTATGGCCGCCGATGGTCTGGGGCCAGAGGCAGAAGGTGCATTGCGCCGGGCAGCCACGACCCGTGTACATGGAGATGTACGGGTGCATGAGATAGCCGATGAAATATTTCTCGATCTGCAGGTCGCGCTTATAGACGTCCGCCACCCAGGGGAGCTGGTCCATGTCCGCGATCATCTCACGCTCGGGATTGTGTTTGATCTTGCCGTCTTTGTCCTTGTACGAGAGGCCCGTGATGGTCGAAAGCTCGCGGCCTTCGGCGACTTCCTTGCAGGTATAATCAAATTCCTTGCGTGCGACCCAATCGATGGCGTGCGACGCCTTCAGCGTCTCAGTGGGCAACACCATGGTGTGCGCGCCGACGAAGCCGATCTTGGTGCCGGGCTTCTGCGCCTTGATGGCTTCGGCCACTTTGCAATCGTTCTTCAACGACGGCGTGCTGGTGTTAATGATGACGTGGTCGAAATCTTTCGCGATGGCCAGGCACTGGGCGACGTTGATATCGAGCGGCGGGCAATCGAGCAGCTTAGAGTTGGGCACGAGCGCGGCGGGTTGCGCGAGCCACGTGGGATACCAGTAGCTGGTGACCTCGCGGCGCGCCTGGTAACGGGCACCGGCGCCGCCATCAAATCCGTCAAAACTTGGTGGTGAAAGAAATAATGTTCTGCTCATGGTCGTTATTCTTCTGAAATTCCTGCGGAGCGATACTCCGCGCTCCTACTCCGTCTTTTTCGCTGCAGCTATCTTCGCTAACAAATCATCACGCTCGGTGGTGTCGCCACTGCCGCAGGAGCTGCCGGTATTATGGTCATTGCCATTGGCGTGGTCTTCTTCCTTGCGTGAGAACGCCGCCTGCGCACCGTTCATGGCAGCGCGCGGTGAATTGATCGCCGCCTTGGCTTGGGAAAGATGGCCTTGGCCGATGCTGACGCCGTTGAAAGCAGTCTTAACTAATTCTGCCGACGCCGGATACGGCTTGGGCTTGATGCCGAAGTTGTAAGCGAAATTCTTCCAATTGTCGCCGCTCTGGTAATTGGTGCCGAGCGCGCCGCTGGGATCGTAGCCGCAATGGACCATGCAGTTCTCGCAGCGGGGATCGCGGGCGACGCCGTCCACGACGCCGTACTTGTCCCACGTAACTTTGGTGAGCATCTCCTGATAACCATCATAATGGCCATCGGTCATGAGATAACACGGAGCTTTCCAGCCCTTGACGTTGTAAGTGGGGATGGCCCAGGCGGTGCAGGTCAACTCGCGTTTGCCAGCAAGGAATTCCTGGTAAACGGGCGTGCCGAAAATGGTGAACATCTTGCCCCATTCCTGGATGCGCGCGAATTTTTGCCGCGTCATCTTGCGCGTGAGGAAGAAATCCTCTGGCTGTTTGCCGAGGCGCTTGACCATGTCCTTCTTGGCGGCGTCGTATTCGTAACCGGGGGAAATCGTATGGCCATCCACTTCGAGCGAAGACAGGTACTTGAACATCTCTTCAAGCTCCTGCACGTCGGTCTCTTTGTAGACCGTGGTGTTGGTGGCGCATTGGTAGCCGAGGATCTTGGCCATCTTGATGGCTTCGATACATTCCTTGAACACACCTTCGCGCTCGACGATGAGGTCATGCGTGAACTCCAGGCCGTCCACATGCACGTTCCAATACATCCACTTGGTGGGGCGGATGACGACTTTTTTCTTCGCGGTGGCGTCAGCCTTGCGGATGGTCTCGGCCTCTTTATCGGAAATTAGTTTTCCATCGAGCAACTTCTTGAGCGTCGGCTCAGTTTCGGGTGTGTAGATGGCGGCGAGATAATCGCGCATTTTTTTGCGCATGAACACGCCGTTGGTGCAGATGTAGAGCACGCGGCCCTGCTCGAGCAGGCCAGCGACCAATTCCTCAATCTTCGGGTAAATCAGGGGTTCGCCACCACAGATGGACACCATGGGCGCATCACATTCCCGGGCGACATCGAGGCATTTCTCGAGCGGCACCATGTCCTTGAGGTTGGTGGAGTATTCTCGAATACGGCCGCACCCGGTGCACGTCAAATTACATGTGTGCAACGGTTCAAGCTGCAAAACCATGGCAAACTTGGGAGTTTTGCGTACCTTGTGCTTGATGATGTGCCCGGCAATTTTTGCCGAAAGGGCGAATGGGAATCGCATAGATTTATCGCAGTTGAGCGAGTTCTTTGAGCGGTTCGGAATTAGTTGGAGGAATTTGTTCGGGAGATTGCGCTGGCGGATCTGTTTTCATCAGTCCGGGTAAAAAGAAGCTCGCGGGCGATACACCCTGGGTGGTACGAAAGCCTCCGCAACCTGCGCAAAGCAGCGCCGGGAGGATTGCTAATAACCAAATTTTACCGTGTAATCTCACTCAAACTGAAGTATAGGCTGGAAAAGCATGAAGGCAACTTCTAATTCAAGCGTCGTGACTGAAAATTTCCGACGATTCGGCCGGTTTTGTGGCGTCGTGCTGCTGGCGATGGCCGCGAGTGGTGTATTTGCCGGTGACCGGCAAATTTTTACCGCTCAAGCAGAAAAAGCGCTCCAAACGGCCCGCCAAAAAATGCGGGCTGAACCGACCAATTCCGAGGCGGTGTGGAAATTCGGCGCGGCGTGCTTTGACCTGGGCGAATTCGCCACCAACGATACCCAGCGGGCGACGCTGGCCGTGGAGGCCATCAATGTGATGCGGGGGCTGGTGGAACGTCAGCCGCGGCTGGCGCAGGGGCATTATTTTCTTGCGATGAACATGGGCCAGTTGGCTCGCACCAAGACGCTCGGCGCTTTAACGATCGTGAGTGAGATGGAAAAGGAATTTAAGGTTGCCCACGATCTGGATGAGAATTTTGATTTCGCGGGAGCGGACCGGAACCTGGGGCAATTGTATTTCCAGGCCCCCGGTTGGCCCGCGAGCATCGGCAGCAACAGCAAGGCGCGAAAACATCTGGAACGTGCAGTGGAACTGGCGCCGAGTTATCCGGACAACCATCTCTGCCTGCTGGAGGCTTATATCTACTGGAATGATAAAAAAGGCATCGGCCGTGAGTTGAGGGCTATGGAGGCGTTATGGCCGAAAGCGAAAGAGAAATTCAGCGGCGATGTGTGGGCTTCCGCGTGGGCGGATTGGGATGAGCGACGGGAGCGGTTCACGTCGCACGCGAACCAGTTCATGAAGGCCAAATAAGGGAATTTCGCGCGAAGGCCACGAAGGTGGTGAAGGAAAACCAGTCTTTTACTTCGTTCACTTCGCTTTCTTCTGGCGACAATTAAAGAGGAACCACGGCAATCCACCCATCCTGGCCGAAGGTGGACCGGAATTTCTCGATGGCTGATTCGGCCATGGCCTGCTTTTCAAAAATCGCGAAGGTGGTGGAGCCGCTGCCGGACATGAGGGCCACAGCCGCGCCGTTCTCACGAAGGAAATCTTTGTACAGCGTTATCACTGGATATTTGTCCAGCACGGGCGCTTCCAGTGAATTGTAGAACTCCTTGCTCGCAGTTTTCAGGTCGCCTTTGAGGAGTGAGATCAACTTTTGCGCGCGACCAGTCTTGCCATTTAGGGCGTCTGGGAAATTTGCCAACGTTTTATACGCCCACGGTGTCGATACGCCGAAGCCGGGTCGCACGAGGAAGATGGACGCACTTCGCAGGGCTGGAAATGCATCCAGCGGCTGGATTTTTTCGCCACGACCGGTCGCGAGCGCAGGTTTGTCCTGCAAAAAGAAATTGATGTCCGAGCCAAGCGATGCGGCGATCTGGTGCAGTTGGGCATCGGAGAGAGGCTTGCCGAAAAGCTCGTTGAGACCCAGGAGGGTGGTCGCGGCATTACCACTGCCACCGCCAAGACCCGCGGCGACAGGAATCTTCTTCTCTAGATGGATATTAACGCCATCGGATATTTTCGCCGTTTGCAAAAACGCTGTGGCGGCGCGATGCACGAGGTTTGTGGCGTCCACAGGCAGGGAGGCATCGCTGCAGGTCAGTTGGATGCTGCTCGCTGATTTGGCGAAGCTGAGTTCATCGCAGATGGACACGTGGTGCATGACGGTTTCCAACTCATGGAAGCCATCGGCGCGCTTGCCGAGGATATTCAGCAGCAGGTTGACTTTGCAGGGTGATTTCACGGCACAAAAAAGCGCCAACAGGTTAATGTTGGCGCGATTTGTTGAAAGGACGAAATCAGTTATTGTCGAAAATACGGAAACGGCTGCCGGGGATGATCGGGGCCACATCGCCACCACCGAAACCGACTGCGGTATCGGTCGCGAAGGTGGAATCTTCGATCAGGCCGGGCTTGAAGCTGTCAGGATATGCCGGTTGGGGCGAAAGATAATTGGTGCAGATGGGGTCGTAGACCTGTCCGCCATGGTTCGGGATCGGGAAAGTGATCATTTCATAGAGCCCGATGCCCACGCGGGCAGCGCTGCGATTGATGCCGCGGATAAAGCCCAACGTATAACCTTCTTCAGGGGAATCGAACATCGCGGTTTGTTCGATGGTGCGGCGGAATTCACCGCCACGGACGACTTCAAAAGTGTTGTTCAAACCGCGACCGAATTTCTGTTCCGGACCAGCACAACCAGCCGCGAAAAGACCGATTGCCGCGATAAAAGCCAAAGTAAAGAAGGAGTTACGCATATTGAGTTCTGTTCGGGAGAGACTACCCCGATTTTGCAGATTGTAAAGGGGTGAAATCCCAGATTTTGCGCGTTTTTATGACCACCCAATTCACCGGGAACACCAAAGATAAAGAAGGCAGGAATAATGGGCCACAGAGGCACCGGGAACACAGAGTTTTCGACAGGATTTTACAGGGTAGACGGAGAATGAATCCAACTTGTATCGGGTACTACTTGGCGTCTTTGCGAGAGACCAGCCTTACGGCGATTGTGCCTTGCGGTCGCGGCGTTCCCAGTACCAGGCTATCCACACGCTGACCTCATACAGCACCTGCAGGGGGATGAACATGATGACCTGGGTGAGCACTTCAGGGGTGGTCAGCACCGCGCCGAGGATGAGGTTCACCACGATCATGTAACGTCGCATGCGGGACAGCGCGTGGTAATCCAGGATGCCGATCTTCACGAGCGTGAGCAGGACGACGGGTAGTTCAAAACCCAGCCCCATGCCCAGCATGAACTTGCACACGAAACTGATATACTCCTCCGCGCGCCATTGGAAAGCGCCCAGCCCAAGCCATTGCGAGTAAAGCTGCGATGCGGACAGGGCGAAGGGCATCAGCACGAAATAACAAAACGCCACCCCGGTGAGGAACAGGCCCGCGCCGATGAACAGGCCTTGGTAAACGTATCGCTGCTCTTTCATCTTGAGCGCCGGGAACACGAACGAGACGACGAAATAAAAGATGAACGGCGCGGACAGCACTAGCCCCGCATAGATGGCCACCTGGAAAGCTACGATGAAACCACCAGCCGGGCTGAGATTGATGAGTTCAATCTTCAGGCGTTTGGCTTTCTCGATGGCCTTGGGATCAGGATTGATGCGCCAACCCAGCAAATGATTCGTGCCGTAGTCCAGGGATTCGACTTCGACGGCGACATAATGATTCGTGCCGAGGTTTAATTTCTGTTGCTGTTCGTGTGTAAGCGGAAAGGTGGCAATGTGTTGCGGGCCGAAATTGACGGCGACGATCTGGTTGGTGCCGGACTCGTGGACCTTCGCCTGGGTGAGGGGCCACTTGAGGGCGGTCATCACATAGTTACCGCCGAGAAGGCAGATCAGCATGGCCAGGCCGAGCGCCACGGCGCTCTTCATCAAGACCCAGCGGAGATCTTCGAGGTGGTCGAGAAAGGATTTTACCGGGCCGCCTTCGGGCTCGTCGGTGCGCAACGGTTCGGAGTCATCGGCCATGAGAGGGATTCACCGGCCCGAATATCAGACGACTTTGGATTCCGGAGGCTTGGACTGCGGCGTGGTGTTGGCCGGAGGGATCGTCTTTTGGCGAGGCTCGGTATCGGCGTTCTCGATCTCATCGGTCACTTCGCGGGTGGCTTTCTTGAATTCACGGATGCCCTGGCCGAGGCCGCGGGCGAGCTCAGGCAATTTCCTGGAACCGAATAAAAGAAGCACAACCGCCAGGATCAGGATGATTTCCCAGCCGCCGAGCATTGCTGCAAAAGTAATGTTCATAACTAGCCTTTGTAACTCGAAGCTACGCCCTTCAAAGGCGATAGTAAAGCCGTAAAAGACGGGCATTTTATACGCTAATGGCGCTGATTAACACGAAATAACGAGGCTGAACCCCCAAGCTACCAAAGCACGAATGTCCTTGCGGAAGGCTGCCAAAAGAAAGAAAAAGGTGCGAAATTTATGAAAACTGCAATATGGCCAAATCATTCCACTTGGGCGGCTCTCCAGGACCAGCGCACCTTACAAACAGAAGACGGATCCTGTTTTCTATGGACGGTGCCTTGTGGAGAGTTAGCCGTGCCGAGCGGTCGTTTAGTTGCCTGTGACCCCTTTGTATTTTTGGAACCTCGCTATAATCCCTACATCCCGGTTCCCAAGGGACGTTTTCCTGTCGTCGTGACCTTGGCCGATGTTAGCAAAGAACAGAATAAATCTCACATCCGGGAGGCCTATGCTTCCATTATCTTTTCCGAAGGCATAGAGGATTATCGCAAGGCATTGCCTCTTGCGAAAGACGGACAAGAACGCCCTGACCTCGAAGGAGACCAATATATCGGGTTCGGAGTTGATGCTGGAACTGCTTGTTTCGTGGATGATTCAGTGGTTGGTCCCTGCATGCCTGATCCCCAAACCTGGTATGAAGGCCTCTTTGAGAATTCGAAACCCGATTGCTGGTTTGCTCGCATGGATGATCCGAATCACATTCGGGAAGGAATAGCGAATATCGTCCTGCCGCTCGCAAAAAATGGAGAGAATCTGATCTTGTTCCATTCTGGATGGGGTGATGGCAATTATCCAGTGGTGGGTTCTTTTGATTCAAAAGGCCAGTTGCTTGCCGCCCACATAGATTTTTTTGTGATACGCGATTCAGCCCCGGCTGCTTAAAATAAAAAATCGGCGAGGACTGTGTCCACGCCGGTTTGAAATCAACGTCTCAGATCAGTGAGATTGGGTGAGCACCACGAAATCGCCACGAGGCGTTTCTGCTACCTCTTCGGCTCATACCTCATCGCCACCGCCCCCGAGCCGAACTCCAACCGGCTTACGAGTTTCAAGTCGATACGCTTCGATAGCCCCGCGAATAACGTCGGCCCGTGGCCCGCTAGGGTGGGGTGCACCACGAACTCGTACTCATCGATCAATCCCAGGTCCGCCAACGCCAGCGGAAGCTTTACGCCTCCCACGAACAGCCCCTTGCCCGACTCTCGCTTGAGTTGTTCAACGGCCTGACTCAGATCCCCGCGCACAAGCTCCGCGTTCCAATCGACCCGCTCCAGGGTGCTCGACACGACGTACTTCCTGGCGGCGTCGATTGTGCGGGCGAAGGGTTCCATCCACTCGGCCATCCATTCGGGCCGCAGCCCGTTTGCCGGCCACCGCCACGCGGTCTGCATCATTTCGTAAGTGACCCGGCCAAAGAGCAGGGCATCGGCCTGGGCGAGTCTCTCGGCCCAGAAACGATGCAATTCTTCGTCCGGAACTCCCGCACGATGATCGACGCAGCCGTCCAACGTGACGTTGATGGAATATCGAAGCGGTCGCATCAGGGGAGCATATCTGATCTCTCGCAAAGTCGCCAAGGTCTTTGCTGGCGCAACCAAGACGGTTCAGGTTCGCTACGGCACAAAGAAAAAACCGGCGGGGATTTTCATCCACGCCGGTTTGAAATCAACGTCTCGGATTAATGAGGCGGGGTGAGGATCACGAAATCGCCACGGCGATTCTTGCTCCAGGCCGATTCTTCATGGCCCTGCACCGCCGGACGGTCTTCGCCATAGGTCACAGTGATCACGTGGTCGGCAGCCACACCGGACTGGACCAGATGCTCACGGATGGAGAGCGCGCGGCGTTCACCGAGGGAACGGTTGTATTCTTCCGTGCCGCGTTCATCGCAATTGCCTTCCACGCGCACCGCGGCGGAGGGGTTGCTCTTCAGGTAGCTCGCCACAGTCTCGATCTTGGAGATCTCGCTGGGACGAACCGCTGAGCGGTCATACGCGAAGTAAACGGTCTCGGATTTGAACATGTTGGCGTCTTGAATGTAATTGTCGTACTGGCCGCTCGGAGACTGAGCGATACCTGTGCCTTCCGGCATTTGTGTACCGATTGCTCCATCGCCTGTGTTGAAGGGGTTGGAAGGTGTTACGTCATTAACACCTGAGCCTCTAACACCGCCGGGCAACGGAGTAGTGTTGACGGGCTTCTTTTTGCAACCGGTGGCCGCGAGGCAGGTCACCGCTACAACTAAAACTAATAAATTAAAACCGATTCGAGCTTTCATGTATTTTCCTGATTGTTTCTTGATTTTCCTTATCTTGCCCAACTGGGCTGCGAGTTACTACCCGAAATTCTCGCAACATCCTTGACTTGTTTAGTGAACACGTCAAGCACGGAGAGAACCCGGCCATTGCCCGAGCGACGGGCAAAGATCACTGTCCGCGAGTTCGGCGCCCACGAGGGGTCTTCGCCTTCTGCGAGGACGGTAGAGTCACCGCCTGCGGCGGGAACTACACAAATCTGAAAACCAGCGGTCTGCGTGGTGAACACGATCCACTTGCCGTCCGGGGACCAATCCGGTTCGGAAGGACTCGGTGTGCCGGCAGTCCGGACATTTTTTGGATCGCCACCGCTGACGGGTATCTTGCGCAGCACCCGGCGCTCACCATCTTTGCCCGCGTAGAGGATCCAATTACCATCCGGCGACCAGCACGGCGATGATTCATCCTGCGGCGACTTCGTCAAACGTTGCAGGCCTGTCCCATCCGCATTACAGACGTACAAATCCGTCCAGCCGTCCTTGCTCAGGATCATCGCCACGCGGTTGCCATCGGGCGAAACGGCAGGACTGATGTTCGATCCGCCGTAGCGTGCGAAGACTGAGCGCGCGCCGGTGCTGAGGTTATGTGAAAAGATGTGCGCGCCGCCGAGCTTGTACGACGTGTAATACAGTCCCAGCTTGCCGGGCACCCACGTAGGCGCGGCCACGATGGTGTTGTCGTGCGTGACTTGTTGCGGGTTATGTCCGTCGAAATCAGCTATGTAAACCTCGCTGTTCGCGCCGCTGTCCGCCTTGAACGCGATCTTGGTCTGGCCGATGCCTTTGCGCTTGGTGATGGCAAACACGATATCATCCGCCAGCGCGTGTGACTGCGCGCGGATGGAGCCGCCGGAGTAGGCTTTGGCGAGGAGAGACGCTTTGCTGATCTTGTCGGTCAACGTGCCTTTCACATTGCCATCATTGCCACCGGTGACATCGAACTGCTCCGAGCCGTCGCTTACAACTTTGAAGCCCTGCACCGTGAGATCAAATTTCAGCACGTCCAGCGTCTCGCCAGAATATCCGTTCAGCGAGATGAAGATGGGTTTGGTGCTGCCGACAATGGTGATGTCACGCTGGATTTGGAGTTCATCCTGCGCGGTGATCGACACCGGCAACGCGATGGCGATTACGAGAGAAAGAATTAAGAGGAGGTTTTTTTTCATCCGAGCGATTCCCTGGTTAGAGTATTGAAATTGATGATGTATGTGCGTTCGTCGTCCTTCGCGCCTTCGGGGAAAGCGGGAACGGATCTAACGCGGTTCAAAGCTTCCTGCACGGTGCGGTCCACAGCGGCGTTGCCGGAGGGGTTGGTGATGCGCGCGGAGATGATGGAACCATCGCGGGCGATGACGATCTTCGTTTTCACGTTCGCTTCTTTACCCGCCATCTCTTGCGGTGAGAGCCACGCATGATCGTAGATGCTCTTGATGACCTGCGCGTAATTGGCAGAGGCGGGACCGCTGCCGCCGCCGGAAGGCATCTCAATGCTCGTGCCGCCGGAAAGTCCGGAGTTCAATCTTGTGAGTGTTTTGCTGATAGCGTCTGCGCGTGCTCTGGCATCGGCTTTGGCCCTGGCATCTGCTTTAGCTTTCGCGTCTGCCTTTGCCTGTGCGTCGGTTTCGTTTTTGGAATTGGCGTTGACCGTGACCTTCTTGGTATTGACCTCAATCTTTGGTTTTGTCGGCGCATCCGGCTTCGCCTTGACCACCTTCTTTTTCATGTCCGGCGTCGGCTCGGTGCTCTTCACTTCAATTTTAGGCTCGGGTTCGGGAGCGAACCATTTTTCAAAAATACTTTTCTCCGGCTGCTTGGGCTCCGGCGGCGGTTCCTGTTTTGCCGGTGCCGGTGGAGCGGGGGGAGGCACTTCAATCTTTTGTGGAGGTGGTTGAGGGGCAGGCGGCTTGGCTTCGGGAGCGCCACCGCCACCGGGATTGCTGGGCTTGTCGGTCATGATCGCGGTCAGGTCCACTATTTCCATGACCGGCGCGGTGTCTAGTTTGTTGGAGCGGAACGCGAGGGCCGGGCCGATAACCAAAATGAGCAGCAACAGCAGGTGAAAACCTCCTGAAGCGATGGCGCATTTTTTTTGCAGGCGGGTCATCGGGCGGTTGGCGGTTCAGTGCGCAATGAGAAACGCGTGATGCCGTTGCGCTGGCAGCGGTCGATCACGGCGTACAGGTCTTTGTTAAAACCATTTTCATCGGCGCGGATGAAAATCACGGTGTTCGTGTTCGCGCGATAGGCTTTCACGAGCGCGGCTTCAAGGTCGCCGATGTTCATCTTCCGGCGGTCCAGCATATAAACGCCCTGTTGGTTGACCTCGACCGTGCGGACATCTTCCTTGCTGAGTTGTTTATCCGGCACGCCGCCCTTGGCTGGCAACTTAAGATTGAGGCCCTGCTCCAGCAGCGGCGTGGTGATGACGAAGATGATGAGCAACACGAACGCGAGGTCCAGCAGCGGAGTGATATTGATCTCACTCAGCGTGACCAGATGACTGCGTTGTGAAAAACGGCGCATTATTTTTCTTCGAGATATTCCGTCTCTATCTTTGAGACAAGTTCCTGCGCAAAGTTATCAAGTTCCACCGACAACACGCGCAAGTTATGCACGAGCCAGTTGTAGCCGAACATCGAGGGGATAGCGACGAGCAGGCCCGCAACGGTGGTGATGAGCGCGGCAGAAACACCGGGAGCCATCGCGGCCATCGTGGCGCTGCCTTGTTGCGCGATGTGCCCGAACGTGCTCATCACGCCCCACACCGTGCCGAGCAAACCGAGGAACGGCGCGCCGCTGACAGCGATCGCCAGCAGGATGAGTCCGGATTCCAGTTTGAGCGATTCCTGCGCGACAGAATTTTCCAGCACGCGCTTCACATGCTCCATCGTCTTAAGTGAAATGATTTTTTTACGTCCGCCCTCAGGGGTCTTCAAGCGGCCTTCGAGTTCGAGGCTGCCAGCCTGGTAGACCATGAACAGCGGGCAGCCATCCACTTGCAGGCGACGGTCGTAGAGCGAGAGCATGTTGGGTTGTGAACGGAATTCCGCGGTGAAATATTGGTTCAATTTCTTGGCGCGGCGCATCTGCAATATTTTTGAGAACATCACACTCCACGCCATGAAGGAGAAGAGGAGTAAAAAGACGATGATGACCTTCGCTTCTGGCGTGGCCTTTTCAAGAATGTAGAGGAGTTCCGATTGGTTCCCCCCGACGGCTAGACACAATAAGTTCATGAAAACGGGTTACGTAACTTGGCGGTGAGGAACCGAAGAACCAAGACACGCAGTGCAATCCGCACTTCGTTCGACGGAATTTCTACAGTTTTACCCGAGAAAACGCAAAGTTTTTTTAGGGAAATATCGAGAAATTTTGTGGTGACGGCGAAGTCTGTTGCGCCTTCCATGCCCGTCGGTGATGGCTGTCCGCAAGGACTCACAACTCTTCCGGAGGCACGCTGAACAAATCCAGCTCCTTCGGCTTCATGGGCGAGAAACTGCGGCGATGGATGGGGCAGGGACCGTGCTTTTCCAAAGCCGCGAAATGTTCCGGAGTGCTATAGCCCTTGTGCGACGCAAATCCGTACATCGGGAACTGTTGGTGGAGGTCCAGCATGATGCGATCGCGGGTCACCTTGGCCAAAACACTGGCGGCGGCGATGGAATAACTCTTCGCATCTCCCTTGACCAGAGGTGTTTGTGGAAATTTAATGCACTTGGCGCGAAGGCCATCCACCAATACGTGTTCCGGGGCTGGCGAGAGCTGTTCCAGGGCCAGGTTCATGGCCCGCCAGGCCGCCTGCCGGATGTTGATCTGGTCGATCATCTTCACATCCACGATGGAAATAGCATAACGGACTTCCACGATGGTCGTGATGGTGGCGTAAAATTTCTCACGTTCTTCTTCAGAGAGCTGTTTGGAATCGTTCAGGCCGCGGAGTTTGTGGGGGATGCCGAGTTCCGACCAATCTTTGGGGAAAACGACCGCTGCCGCCACGACCGGACCCGCCAATGGACCGCACCCCGCCTCATCCACGCCCGCCACGTAATTGAGGCCGGATTGCCAAAGCTCCCGCTCATGCGAGAGTCGATTCCAAAATTTTGCGGCCATTGCTTCTAAAAAGAATTTCCGGCGCAAAATGGCAAGCGGCAAATAGAAAAGTTACTGACAGTCATTTCACAACGGGCATTCGCTGTAGTATTTCGATTGCCCGTTTGGCTTCCCGGCTGGCGCGGGTGTCGGGGTATGATTGGATGACCTCTTCGTAAGTGGAGATCGCCTGGGCACGATCGCTGGCTTCCAATTTTGCTGCCTCGTCCAGCAACCGTCCGGCATCTTGTTTGCCTTGGGATATCTCATCTTGCGCAGCAATGATTTGATAGGCGCGGCTGGCCGCGATTATACGCACCAGGATTACGCTCAAGAAATTTAGTTCGTCGAAGAAGATGAAGGGGATATGCAGAAGAACGAGAACCACCATCCAAGTAAATTCTTTTACGTAGATAAGCCCAAGAGGGCCAAAAATGAGGGCTAAAACTACCGCTAAGACCTTGGATTTACGGGAATAATCGACAGGAATTTGTATAAGTGATGTCCGACAATCCGGGCAAATAAGCAGTCCGTCCGGATTTGGACGTCCGCAGCCGTCGCATTTGATGGCCACGGTTTGGGCGGGTTCGGGATTGGGTTCGGAAGGCGTCTCAGCCACCGGGTGACGATATTGAAAATAGTGGCTATTTGGCAATTCCGACCTGCCACACCGCTGGGAGGTACATACAGTTCATGCGGTTTTTGGAGGTTCAAAAAACCGACCCTGTGATGTCCAAAAAACGTTGCGTTTTAGGCCCTTATCGACAACAATCCGGGCCTCAGAAGCAGCTTGGCTAAAGAAGAACCAATCGAACTGATGGGAACGGTAACACAAGTGTTACCGGGTACGATGTTTCGTGTCGGTCTCCCCAACGGCCATGAGGTGCTCGCCCATATCTCCGGCAAGATGCGCAAGAACTTCATCCGTATCTCCGTCGGCGACAAAGTGAACGTCGAGATGTCGCCCTACGACCTCGGCAAAGCGCGCATCACCTTCCGCCAGTCCTGATTTTCGGCAGGGCCGTGCTGCTGCCGCCCAAAACACTTTTCTTCAGTGACCCGTCCGTAAGGACCTTTGCGTTGAAAGTTAAGTTTATTCCAGCCAAAGTCTTTCCGTGAACTCGTCCACCAGCACACGCCCCAACTGGCTTCAGCCGGTAGCGGTCGTGATGCTCTTTTTGATCGTTGCGTTCGCATACCTTCCCGCTTTCAAGGCGGGTTATGTCTGGGACGACGACGCGTATGTGACGAACAATCCGTTGCTGACCGCACCGGACGGCCTCCAGCGCATCTGGTTCTCTGAGCACCATCAATCGCAGTATTTTCCGCTCGTCTACACGACCCTGCGGTTGGAGTACAAATTGTGGGGGCTTGATCCGGTCAGCTATCACACAGTGAACATCCTGCTGCACGCGCTCAATGCGGTGCTGATTTGGATCATCTTAAGGCGATTGGCAGTTCCGGGTGCATGGCTGGCGGCGGCGTTGTTCGCCATGCATCCGGTGAATGTGGAATCCGTGGCGTGGATCACCGAACTGAAGAACACGCAGTCCTCGTTGTTTTGTCTGCTCACCATGTTGCTATGGGTGCAGTTCATTTCTGCAACATCTTCCAAATGGGGATTTTATGCATTGGCGCTAGTGACCTATTTGCTGGCGCTCTTCAGCAAGACCACCGCTTGCACGTTACCGGTGGCGATGGTGCTGGCCCTGTGGATGCGTGAGGACAAGATCGGTTGGCGGCGGTGGCTACAGGTTGGAGTTTTCTTTGTGGTAGGGCTTTGTATGGCCTTGGTCACGGTATGGTGGGAAAATGCTCCGGCTGACTTCCGCGCACTCCCCGGACTGAATTTAACATGGGCCGAGCGCCTGCTCGTCGCCACGCGAGCGATATGGTTTTACGCGGGCAAACTGGTTTGGCCAACAGACCTCGCGTTCAGCTACCCGCGATGGAACATCGATCCCTCACAACCGCTGCAATATATCTGGCTGGCAGCATGCATCGGCGTCGCGGTGTTACTGTGGCGGAAACGAAAAGCGTGGCCTCGTGGTGTCATCGCCGCAGTGGTCTTTTTTGTCGCGACACTTTCTCCGATGCTCGGCTTTTTTGGGCTATACACGTTTCGCTATTCGTTCGTGGCTGACCATTATCAATACGTGGCGGCGATAGGATTGTTCGCGCTGGTGGCGGCTGGCATCAGGAAAGTCTTCGATGCGCGGAACATAGGTTTGCCTGCGCGATGTGGCATGGTCGTGGCCCTCTTAAGTGTGTTGGGTTCGCTGACGTGGCAGCAGGCAAAAGCGTATCGCGATACGGAAACGCTTTGGCGCGACACGCTCAAAAAAAATCCCCGTAGCTGGCTGGCGAGCAACAATCTGGGCTTGGAATTGCAAAAGCAGGGGAAGCTCGACGAAGCGTTCGCTTATTATAACAAAGCCGCCGAGATCGAGCCGCGTTACGACGAGACCCACGATAACATCGCTCGTATCCTTCTAAACAGAGGCTCGATTGATGAGGCCATGGTGCAAACGCGAAAGGCGATAGAGCTGAACCCTTGGAAAGGGACGTATCATACGACGCTGGCGTTGTGCCTTTCCATTCGGGGCCAGTTTGAAGAAGCCGCGGCTGAATATCGAAGGTCATTGGAACTAAAGCCTGAGCTGATCGCCATGAACAATTTCGCGTGGCTGTTGGCAACGTGTCCCAATCCGGAAGTGCGAAATGGCGCTGAAGCCGTTCAATGGGCGGAGCAAGCCTGCCAATTGACCGATCACAAAAATGTGACGTTCATCGGCACGCTCGCCGCCGCCTATGCTGAGGCAGGACGTTTCGAAGACGCGGTGCGCTATGGAGAAATGGCCCAGGAGCTCGCGAAGAAAGAAGGCAATTCTCAAGCCGCGGAACGAAACGCTCAACTCACCGAGATGTATCGCGCTCGCCAGCCCTTCCACGAATCAGTCGGTGAAGGAAAGTGAAACGCCCGTGAAAATCCGCTAGGGTTTGGACTGCGGCAGTCCTCTGCCGCTTTTTTTAAACACCGCGAATAGATTATTTTTGGTGACCGTCCGTAGGATCTTTGCGTCTTTGCTCCTTTGGCGCCTTTGCGTTAAATTCTCCGCCGATGAAAATCCACTTTTTCGGAGCGACACGCACCACCACCGGCTCCATGTACCTGTTCGAGATCAACGGCAAGCGTCTGCTGCTCGAATGTGGATTGTTCCAGGGCCATCGCGGCGAGATGGAAGACCGCAACCGCAACTTCCCCTTCGATCCTAAAACCATCGACGCCATGGTCCTCAGCCACGCGCACATCGATCATTGCGGTAATCTCCCGAATCTTTGCAAGCAAGGCTACGAAGGAAACATCTACTGCACGTTCGCTACGCGCGATCTCGCCGCTGTGATGCTCGAAGATTCCGCGCACATCCAGGAAGACGACGCCAAGTTCGTGTCGAAAAAGCACGCTGAGCAAGGCCAGCCACCTGTTGAGCCGCTCTACCGCGCTGCTGATGCCGACAAGGCCATCCGCCAGTTCGTGGGTATAAACTACGACCGCCCGTTTCCTGTGCTCGACAGCGTGACCGTTATGTTCCGCGATGTCGGCCACATCCTCGGCTCCGCGCAGGTGATTCTGGATATTCGCGAGGGCAATCGCCAATTCCGCTACCTGTTCAGCGGCGACGTTGGCCGTGGCCACGATGACATCCTGCGCGACCCGCAACCGGTCGAGAACGTTGATTATTTGCAGATTGAATCCACCTATGGCGGCCGCACGCACGCGGACAATCGCGATGCCAACGAGATCATCGGCAAGCTCGTGCGCGAAACGCTTGAGCAAAAGGGCAAGGTCATTATCCCCGCGTTCGCCGTGGGCCGCTCACAGCAAATCGTTTACACTTTGCACCAGTTAGCCCATGCCGGGATGTTGCCGCCGGTGCCCATCTTTGTGGATAGCCCTCTCAGCGTCAGCGCCACGGAGATCTATCGCCTCCACCCGGAATGTTTCAACGACGCCGTCTATAAGTTCCTGCGCGAGAAAGAGAACCCTTTCGGCATGGAGAACCTCACATACATCCGTGAGGCCGGTCATTCAAAGAAGCTCAACGACCTTAAAGAGCCTGCTATCATCATTAGTGCTTCCGGTATGGCTGAGGCTGGTCGCATCCGCCATCACTTGAAGAACAACATCGGTGATCCGAAGAACTTGGTTCTCTTTGTCGGCTACTGTGCGGAACACACGTTAGGTGCGCAGATTCTTGCGCATCGCAGCCCGGTAAATATTTTCGGTGAGCCGTACGAGGTCCGTGCCAGGATCGCGTCGATCGATTCCTTCTCCGGTCACGCGGACAAAAACGAACTGCGCGCTTACGTGGAAAAGATTTCCGGCGACATCAAGGTCATCAGTTGCATCCACGGCGAAGAATCTCAATGTTTCGCGCACGCCGAGACGCTGAAACAGATGAAGCCGAAAGCGAAAGTCGTCGTGCCTGAATACAAGCAGGTGTTGGAGATTTAAAGCGCGGCCTTGCGATTAACGGGTAACGATTTGGCGGGCAGCGCGACCGTTGATCGAGTCCATCGCGAAACCCGATACAGCGTCGCAAACGTGAACTTCGGCGCCTTGCCGCCTTTTCCGCCGATTAGTTCCGCACCGCGTCGCACATTGTCCATCATCCACGCAGGCAGTCGCAGGTGATACGGATTACGTCGCACTTCACCGACATGCAACGACAACGCCGCCACTAAATCCGCCACATCGTTCTCGTTCAATTCTACCATCAGGTTTGGCGACGCCATCTGTCCCCAGAATTCTGTTTCAACCAATGTGCATTGGAAACTTTTAGGCAACGTCGCGAGCGCTTCCATCACCAGCCAATGCGTGCCGATATGGGTGGGATGCCAATCCTGTGCGTGCGGCAGGAAGATAATCGTCGGCTTGCGCTGCCAGATCAGCGCCGCGGTCGCCTGCACCATGGCGTTCCACTTGTTCGGCTCCTTATCGCGGGTCTGAAGCGTTACTTTGTCGAAACCCATCAACCCGAGTTTCACTAGATCAAATCCCAAATAACCGCACGCGTTGGTCAATTCTTGGAGTCGCGCTTTTCGTCGTTCCACTTTGCTGCCGAGCGTGACGGCCACATTCACCACGCGCATTCCGGATTCACGTCTAAGTCGCAACGCCAGTCCGCCGATGATGCATTCATCATCCGGATGCGGCGAAAAGATAAGCGCCGTCGGCCGCTGGGCCTTGGGCTTTGATTTTGGTGTCGCGGAAGACTTCCCGAGCGGCAATTTGCTCCCCGCACGAAAAAGGTTCGCGAACTCCGTTACGTATTTACGGTACGGATTGTTGTTTTTACGCGATTTGCCCGCCACGCCGCGATGCTGGGTGAAATCGGTTTATGAATCAACGGGAAATGCGATTATGGCCGATGGGGCATGTCCGCAAGGACCTTCTCCCTTCGCACTTTAAATCATGTCTACCGTACACATGCAGAGGCTAAAACTCGTGCTAATCTGACCCCATGGGCAAATTGTGTCCAATGGTCACCGCATTGGTGGCCCTCCGCAAGGAGCCAGCCTTCCGCTGGCCTGGTGACCCTCCCTAAGGAGTGCGAGAGCTCTTTCAGCTTATTTTAACTTATTTCAACATGAATTCTTTATGCGAGCCACCATCAGTAGCAGCGCTGATTCTCGAAACCTGCAGCAGGCAGATTTTCCTCCACCTCGACATCCCCGCCCATTTTGATAAGGTTACCCTGTGAGTTTTGTCGCTGAATTTAATTCGCTGCCGCTGGAATCGCTCCTGAAACGTTCGCAGGCAGCCACCGTCGCCGATGTCCGGTCCACGATCGCCAAACCCGGTCTCTCGCTCGCCGATTTCGCCCAACTGATTTCTCCTGCTGGCAGCGAGTGCCTCGAAGCCCTCGGTCGCAAGTCGCAACAACTCACACAGCAACGCTTCGGCAAGGTCATCCGTCTCTTCGCGCCGCTCTATCTCTCCAACGAGTGCATCAATAATTGCAAATATTGTGGCTTCTCGCGCGATAACCCCATCATGCGCGTCACGCTGTCCGTCGACGAAGTCCGCCGCGAGGCTCGTGCGCTCGCTGAACAAGGTTTTCGCAATATCCTGCTCGTCGCCGGTGAGCATCCCAAATTTATTTCCAATGGTTACATGGCCGAATGTGTCGCCGCGTTGCACGATGAGATCCCCAGTATCTCGCTCGAAGTCGGTCCCATGGAGACGGAAGAGTACCGCCCACTTGTCGACGCCGGAGCCGATGGCCTTGTCGTTTACCAGGAGACGTACGACCGCGCAATCTACGACGACATGCACACCGCTGGCCCAAAGAAGAATTTTGATTGGCGGCTGGAAACGCCTGAGCGTGCGTATGCCGCTGGCTTTCGTCGGCTCGGCATCGGCGCGCTGTTCGGGCTCGCTGATTGGCGTTACGAGGCTCTTTGCGTTGCCGCACATGCGGATTATCTCCTGCGCAACTGTTGGAAAGCGCAATTGACCATTTCTCTGCCGCGCTTACGTCCGTGCGCGGGTGAATTCGAACCGCTCACGCACATGACAGATCGCGACCTCGTCCAGCTCGTGTGCGCCTTCCGCCTGATGTTTCCGGACGTGGGTCTCGTGCTTTCCACCCGTGAACCCGCCAAATTGCGCGACGGCCTTTTCCCGCTCGGCATCACGCTCATCAGCGCGGGCAGCCACACCGAGCCCGGCGGCTACACCGGTGCAGGCAAAGAAAATATCCACCAGACCGTGCGCGGGCGAATCGTCGAAGCCGGTTCCAGCGAGTGGGCTACACCGATCAATGGCCAGGCCACCAATGCCACCGGCCAATTCAACATCGCCGATGATCGTTCGCCCGAAGAAGTCGCCAAACTCATCCAGAGCCTCGGTTACGAACCCGTCTGGAAAGATTGGGATGCGGCACTGGCATGATTTATGAACGGGTTGTTCAAACAGGTACCGGTCTATAAGGTCTATCTGGGATTTGTTGGCCTGTTGGGGTTGGTTTTGTTGATCGCCTGGATCACCAATCGGAATGATCCCAAAAAGAAAGCAGCGATTGTTTTGTCTCGGTCGGCCATCGTATCTTTGGCCGCGGATTTCAAAGGCTTCCTTCAGGAAAACAAACCGATCCCCCTGAAAGACGATTCCGCGTGGGTGCAGGATCTTTCGAGATCTTCTAACTATGTCTTGTTGAGGTTCACCAATGCGCCAGGGCAGGTGGTCGACTTCTGGCAAACACCCCTGCACGTGATGTTGATTGCCCACACAAATTTTCTGATCCGTTCGGCGGGGCCTAACAAAAGATTCAGCGACAAAGATGATATCGTCTACGACAGTACGAAAAACGGTTTTGTGATTCCATGAACCAGATCATCGCCAACGGCCAATCTATTCTAGCCAAGCTGCCCTGCAGCATTGAGGAATTTCTCGTCACACAAAATCTTTTGCCGCGCAGCGTGGTGGTTGAGCACAACGGCGAAGCCGTCGCACCTTCTGAATTTTCCAAACGCCAGCTCAAAACCGGCGATCGCCTCGAGATCGTGAAGATTGTCGCGGGTGGTTAATGGCAACCTGTGGCGACGGAGGTGCCAGCCAGTCCCGGCAAGCATTGGACTGCTATATAACCGCCGACGATAGTAGCATCCGCTCCTACAGCAAGCGGCAGCAGAAATGCCTTCTTCATCTGGTACATGCCGTCCTTGTAGACCGGCAAATAGAACTCGCCAATGTTTTTGTTTTTCGAGAGTAGCTTGAAGCTCGTGTTGTTCGTCGAACTTACCGCGTAGAGTTCCAGGTTGGTCGGATTTTCGATCTCGGACTCGGTTTTATAGACAGGGATCGGTGATAATGTCCCGGCCTTGTCCGGACTGACGAATGCCGGCTTTCGCCTGTTCTCGATCAGTTTCTCGTTTTGGAAAAGATAATACGCGCGAGGTTTCGGCTTGTCGGAATTATTCATCTCATCGTAGACCACGAGCACATCCCTACGACTTTGGTCCAGTGCGAGTTGGAGATATCCACCCGGCCACGGTTCGCGAAATGAATCTCCTTCCACCAAGGTTTTGGTCGCGCATCCGCTCAGGAAAACCGGAAGAACAAGAAGCCAAAATGCCCATCTCGCTTGCATATTCCTACAGTGCGCTCGTGTTCAGGTTTGCGCAAGACTCTAAACTTCAATCAACATCCGCGCCGGATTCTCCACCGCTTCTTTTATGCGCTTCAAAAACAATACCGCCTCCCGCCCATCTACCAGCCGATGATCGTAAGTCAGCGCTAAATACATCATCGGGCGGATCACTACCTGCCCATCCACTGCGACTGGCCGTTCCTGGATCGTATGCAGCCCCAATATGCCCGTCTGCGGCGGGTTGATGATAGGCGTTGATAACAACGAGCCAAATACGCCCCCGTTCGTGATGGTGAACGTGCCGCCTTCCAGCTCTTGGGGCTTCAGCGCATTGTCGCGCGCGCGCTGGCTGAAATCGCCGATCGTTTTCTCCACTTCTGCGAAGCTCAATCGCTCCGCGCGACGCAACACCGGCACGACCAGTCCGCGGTCTGTCGCAATCGCCACGCCGACGTCGAAGTAATTTCGATACACGACATTGTTCTCGCGTATCTCCGCATTGAGTTGCGGAAATTGTTTTAGCGCATCGATCGCCGCCTTCACGAAAAAAGACATTAAGCCGAGCTTCACTTCATACTTCTTTTCGAACGCTTCCTGATGGGTCTTGCGCAACGTTTGCACAGCCGACATATCCACCTCGTTGAACGTCGTCAGCATCGCCATCTGTTGCTTGGCCTCGACCAATCGCTTCGCGACCGTGCGACGCAACATCGTCATCGGCACTATTTCTTCCTCACCGGCTTCTGTAGCGAGGGCTTTCAAGTCTGCGGGTTCGCGGGACATTCTTGTCCCGCTTGAGGCTGGCTCTACTTTTTTGGTCGGTGTCTTCTTTTCCGGCGCTGGCTCAGGTCGCCGTGACGGAATCTTTTCTGGAGGTTGCTTGGCTTCCGGTTCAGGCTGTATGCCGTTCTGTAGATCCACCGGCTCCACGTTCTCCACTTCCATGCGATGTACCGGCGGATTTTGTTCCTCTTTTGATTTCACTAAGGGTGCTTCAAAAGGCTCAACTTTCGGCTGTTTTGGTTCTGTGGTTTTTTGTGTCTCAGGTTTGACGGGTGCAGGCTTTGCCTGCTCGGTTGGATGACCATTGTCTGGCTCGATTTCCGCGATGGCTTCCCCCACATGGATCGTCTCGCCCGCCTGATGCAAAATTTTCGTCAATGTCCCATCGTCCGTCGCGGGCAACTCGAAAGTGGTCTTCTCTGAATCGATCACCGCTACTGGCTCGTCCTTTTGCACGGCATCACCCTCGTGCTTCAGCCACTCGGCGATTTGCACCTCAGTGATAGACTCTCCCACGGTTGGGATCTTCAGTTCAATGGACATGCTCCCCCTTTTCGCCGAACGCGGTTTGTATGAGTTTCGCCTGTTCCAATTTATGTGCTCCCGCCGAGCCGGTCGCAGGGCTGGCAGAAGGTGTCCGGCTGACCAATTTCAGATCAAACCGGTCGCCCAATTGTTCGTGTAAATAGCGCCAGGCGCCCATATTGGATGGTTCTTCCTGCACCCAAAATATCTGTGCATTGCCGTTTGTTTTCAGCGCTTCCTGCAACAATTCTTCTCGCAACGGATACAACTGTTCCAGTCGTACTATCCCTACATCCGTCCGCTGATGTTCCTCTCGATATGCCGCCAGCTCGTAATAAATCTTTCCGGTGCAGAGCAACGTACGCTTTGCTGATTTTACATCGTCCGGCAGGACGCGCTCAAAATGTCCGTGCGCGCAATCTTCCAGCGAGGACACTGCTTTCGGGTGACGCAGCAAACTTTTCGGCGTGAACACGACCAGCGGCTTGCGCCATTTGCGTAGCATCTGGCGTCGCAGTAGATGAAAATATTGGGCGGGTGTGGTTGGTTGTGCGATTTGGATATTGTCCTCCGCGCAAAGTGTCAGGAAGCGTTCAATACGCGCTGAGGAGTGTTCCGGGCCCATGCCCTCGAAACCATGGGGGAGGAGCATCACCAGACCGGAGAGCCGTCGCCATTTGTCTTCGGCGCTGGTGATGAATTGGTCGAGGATGACTTGTGCCGCGTTCACAAAATCGCCGAACTGCGCCTCCCACAGCACCAGTCCATCCGGACAATCAAGGCTGTAGCCGTATTCGAAACCGAGCGTGCCAGTCTCACATAACGAGCTGTTCAGTATCTCGACTGGTGCTTGATTTTCGGCGACGTGTCGCAACGGCACATAAGGAGAACCATCCTGAAAATCGCAAAGTACCGCATGCCGCTGGCTGAACGTCCCTCGCGCGGAATCCTGCCCCGTAAATCGTATCCTCACACCATTTTCTGCAAGACCCGCCAATGCCAACGCTTCTGCCGTGGACCAGTCCAGCGGATGCTTGCCCTCGGCCATATCGCGACGATTTTGCAGGAAGCGTTCGAGCTTGGGATGCAGATGAAATCCCTCGGGAATCTCCGTGAGTTGACGGAGCAGGGTGGTCAATCGTTCTACGGGCACGCCTGTATCTGGTTCATCCGCAGGTTCGCGACCGCCAACGTAATCGCGCCAGATGCGGTTCCGATCCGGCGGAGCAGGACATTCGTCTTTTCGTGCCGCTGCTAGGTCGCGCTCCAGTTTATCCCGCCGATCCAACGCAAGCTCGTCCGCTTCCTTCCGCGTGATCTCATCCAGCTCCAGCATGTGTTCCAGATAACCTTCGCGAACATTCGGGCGCTTCTCGATGGTGCGATATAGCAGCGGTTGTGTGAACGAAGGCTCATCGGTCTCGTTGTGGCCCAATCGACGGTAGCCGTACATGTCGATGAACACATCGCCTTGAAATTTTTGGCGGAAATCCATGGCCAATTGCACCGACTGCGCCACCGCCTCAGGATCTTCCCCGTTCACATGAAAGATCGGCGATTGCAGCAGCAATGCGACGTCCGTGGCGTACGTGGCGGAACGGTCTTCATTTGGCGGCGTGGTGAAACCGATCTGGTTGTTGATGACGACATGCAGCACGCCGCCCACATTGTATCCGGCAAGCTTCGCCAGGTTCAGTGATTCCTGCACGACGCCTTCACCCGCAAACGCCGCATCGCCATGGATCAACAATGCGAGCGTTCGCCGTCGCTCTCGATCACCAAACCTGTCCTGTCGCGCCCGCACACGTCCTTGGGCGACAGGATTCACAAATTCCAGATGACTTGGGTTGAAGCACAGCGAGAGATGGATCTTTTGCCCGCCCGCCGTCTCCCATTCACAACTGTAGCCGAGGTGGTGCTTCACATCGCCGCTGCCTTCCCATAGCTCAGAATCGGCATCGGAAAATTCACGAAAAATGTCGCAGGGGCTTTTGCCTACGATATGCGCCAGCACGTTCAACCGACCGCGATGAGCCATGCCGATGACGATGTCATTCACGCCCTGTTGCGCGGCTCGCTCGATGGCCAGGTCCAGCAACGGCAACAACGTCTCGCAGCCTTCCAGCGAAAACGTCTTCGCGCCGATAAATTTTTTGCGCAGAAATTCTTCGAAGATCACTGCATCGGTAAGACGTGTCAGGATGCGCAATTGCTGTTCTCGTGAGATGACTAAATGGTTTTCGCAGCTTTCCATGCGCCGCTGTAGCCACTCCCGGGCCAGCAAGTCATCTATATGCATGAACTGCGCGCCGATGCTCCGGCAATATGTATTGCGTAGTCGCTGGTAGATTTCCCGGACCGTGTGGGGCCTGTCCGGCGGCAACGTGGCCAAATGCGCCACGGAATCCAGTTCGCTATCCGCAAAGCCGTAGAAGTCCAGTTCCAATTCCGGTGGCGACGCGCGCGCGCCATTCAGCGGGTCTATCTTTGCTATCAGATGTCCGCGCGTTCGATAATTGGTCACCAACCGATACAATCGACTGCCGAGACCGGGTTGAGCTGTTGGTTCGATTGATGGTGCGACTTCTAATCCTGATTCGCGCGAAACAACTGGATTAAAGATTGTGCGCGGTTTAAAGCGGGGGGCCAGTCGTATCGTCTGGTCTTCCCCGTCCTGGATTTTTGTGAAGTATTCCCGCCACGCTGTGGGAACAGTTTCCGCATCCCGCAGATAGTCCACGTAAAATTGTTCCACGTAAGCGAGGTTGTGCGTTCCCGCTTTAAAGGCGACGTCCTTCATACTCCCTCCCCCTAAGATTGATTACGACCGACGTGAGGAAAGGAATCCCACCAGCAATCCTACTACTAACGCAACACCCAATGACTGATACGGATTATCTCGGATGGTCCGGTCCGCTCTCTTGGCTGTTGCCATCGTTTTCTTTTCCAATCGGTTATAAGTGTCCTTGGCCAAGCCGAGCGCGTCGGTCAACCGTTCGCGCATCTCAGTTATCTTCTCGCTGGCCTGCCCGGCAGTGGCTTCCAGGACATCTTCGGCATCAGTGGAAAGTTTTTTCAGGTCTTTGAGTACCCTCTGCAAATCTGCTTCTTTGACGGCTTCTCTCATGATTTTTCCTTTCTCCTTTATAACGCTGGAAGCCAGCGTCACAGGATAAGATAGTTCAACTTTGCAAAATGCGCCGAAGTTTTTTAATGTCCGGGTCGATGACACATCGGTCTAAATCATTTCTACGTGCGAGCGTTACCGCTCTGTTTGTGATGTTCTTTTGGTCTTCGGCTATGGCGCAGACCAACACAAATGCCGCGTCTGGCACACAAACGAACACCATCGCAACCAATGCCGTCGCCCAAACCACCATCACTAATAGCAACCTTCCGGCCGTCTTCTTCATGCGGGAAACACCTACGCCGCAATGGATACAAGACCTCGCAACCGATTTTCCATTTCTACGGCATCAATACCTCGGCAATGAGTTGTGGAAGTACCTGTTCTCGCTCGTTTACATCTTCCTGGCGTTTTACATCTCCAAGTTCCTCGACTACGCCACACGCGTCTGGCTGAAGCGTTTCGCGCAAAGGACTCAGACCCAATTTGACGATCTCCTGCTCGAACTCTTGAACGGACCCATCCGAGTGATCTCATTCGTGATATTTTTGCGTATCGGTTTGGAAGTATTCGCATGGCCTCCGACCGTGGGCATTTTCCTTGGCAAAGGTTTCACCATCATCGTTGCCATCTCGCTCACCTACATGGTCTTGAAGTTCGTGGATCTGCTGATGGGCTACTGGAAACAGCGGGTAAAGGATGATGGCGACAGGGCCTTTGACGAACAGCTTTACCCGATCATCCGCAAGAGCCTGAAGATGTTCATCGTCGTGGTGGCTGTTCTGGTCACGTTGGACAACGTGGGCGTCAACATCACGGCTGCCATCGCATCCCTGTCCATCGGCGGTTTGGCCGTCGGCCTCGCAGCGCAGGACACATTGGCGAACCTGTTTGGTGCTATCGCCATCTTTGTGGATAAACCGTTTCGCATCGGCGATCGGATCCAATTAGAACAGGTTGACGGCACGGTCGAAAGCATCGGCTTGCGCAGCACGCGTGTGCGTAACGCGGATGGTTTCCTGGTGACCATTCCCAATAAAACGATGGGTAATGAGATTATCACCAACGTGACCCGTCGCCCGAACACCAAGACTACCCTCAATTTTGGACTTACTTACGACACCTCCGTCGTAAAATTGAAACGCGCCTCCGCTATTCTCGACGAGGTCTTCAAGAAACATCCCAATACGGTCGATGTCTGGATCGGGTTCGATAAGTTCACTGATTCCACCCTGAATATCGCAGTCGTTCACTGGTCAAATGCCCCGTCACCAAAAGACTACATGCTCTTGATGCAGGAAATTAATCTGTCCGTGAAAGATCGCTTCGAAAAAGAGGGCATTGAGTTCGCATTTCCGACACAAACTGTTTACCTTAAGCAAGATGGAAACGAAAGACCGGATCCAATACCGGGCAAATCTCGCGAACAAAAGTGATTGTGTTGGTTGGGTAAAATTTGCTGCAGGTCTGTGAATAACTTTGACTTGGAAGTGCTTTATTCACAAGATATTCTCATAACGTTCATTAAATAAAAGTATTCGGACGGTTTCATCTTAAACCAAATCTTTTATGAATGCGTTGAAAGTCACTGAGTTAAAGACGGTTAATGAACTGGAACTTCCCTGTCGCGTGGTGATCTTCTACGAAGACGCTGCGGCCCGGCAAAATGCTTTCGATAGATGTGAACAATTGCGGCGTGAATTTTCAGGCGATGTCTCGTTCGAGCTCGATTGGTGGCGCATGAGTACTCTCACTTCTCCCGTTCTCGCGCAACTGGCTGAAGAAGCTGTGGCTGATGCCGATGTGGTCATTTTTTCCTTCGAAACTGCCAACCTGCCTGAAGATATTCATCAGTGGCTGGAAACCTGGCAGAGCCCGCGCAGCAAAGCTGATGGTGCCATGGCTATCATCGTGAACGAGCCGATCGATCCCTGCGCTCGCGATACGGTTTTTTTACCGCTACAGACCGCCGCCGCCAAACGTGGTTTAGATTTCCTGCAACCGACTGGCCGCCCCTGCGTGAACCATAACCACAAGATCACCCCACTGCCGCTTTCCCCACCGTTGATGTAAATAAAAAGCGGCCGCCAGCTTTCGCCAACGACCGCTTCGCGCAAGAATTGTTTTGATTAACCAGTGACTTCGATTTTTCTCGGTTTCACCTTCTCCTGCTTCGGCAGGCGCAGAGTTAATAAACCCTGGTCGATCTTCGCTTCGATACGGCTGGTATCAATGGTCGGATCTAGTTCGAAGGCGCGGCGGTAATCCAGCCGGCGGGATTCGCGATACAGCGTCTCACCCTGTACCGTTTCTTGGTTCCGATGACCTTCGATCACCAGTTCGTGTCCTTCCAACGTGACCTCCAGGCCATCTCTCCCCACACCCGGCATCTCCGCCTGCAGCACGTAGCCATCCTTGCTCTCAAAGATGTTCACGTCGGGTGACAGGTAATTGCGCGGATTGGTTTCGCGGACTTTGGTTGGTTCTTGTGTGACTGTGCTCATAGTTTTCTTTCTCGAATTTTGGTTTCCCTCGCTCTACGGCCACGCAGAGCGAGGGGACAGGAGAGGGGTTAGGTATTGGTTGCCGCTCCTGAAAATTAGTTGACCTTCACTGTGATCTGTTTCGGCTTGGCTTCTTCTGCCTTCGGCAGCGTCACGGTCAGGATGCCGTCCTTGTATTGGGCGGTGATCTTGTCGCCTTGGACTGCTTTGGGCAGTGTCACCACGCGATGGAATTTCCCGAAGAAACGCTCCGAGCGATATGTCTCGGCGTCTTCGAATTTTTCCTCGCTTTTCCGCTCGCCGGAAATGCTCAATGCACCCTCATGCAGGGAGACTTCGATGTCCTCCCGCTTCAGGCCGGGCAATTCAGCGGTGACGGTGAAGTTGTCTTTGTCTTCGTACAGGTCCAGGGCGGGTGTGCCGCTGGTCAACTGCGCTACGCCGCTCAACGGCGACGAAAACAAACGATCCAGTTCATCCCGCAGGTCGGACAGGCGTCCGAATGTGGGCCAACTTGCTTCTGGTCTTTGCCATCTAGTTAAAAACATATTCAATCAATTCCTTTCTTTGGATTTGTTATCCAAGTCCTTGTTGAGCCTCAGGGATGCCAACCAAAATTTTTGTGCGTAAGCGGTTAATTTTCAGGTTTTTACAAATAAACAAGCTTTGGAATGAGATGAGAAAATTGAGACGATTTGGCGCAGCTGTAGCGACAAGTATGTCAGGGTAGCGCAGGTTGGACCACGTCCGCGCTTTGAAAGCCGCGCCATGTTGCCGCACTTCAAAGGGGAAAACAAAAAAGCAGGCTGGGGTTTCCAGCCTGCTTGAGATTGAAACGGGTTTGCTTAGTCGAACGCGTGACCGGCGCAGCAGAGGACGTTCTTCACTTTGTGACGAACGAGATCTTTGACGGCGGTACGAGCCGGGCCGAGATATTTGCGCGGATCGAATTCACCGGGCTTTTCCGCGAACACTTTGCGGATAGCGGCGGTCATGGCGATACGCAGGTCGGTATCGATGTTAACCTTGGTGCAGCCGGTGCGGCGGGCCACTTCGATGTCGGATTCGGGCACGCCCTGGGCATCAGGCATCTTGCCACCGTACTTATTGACCTCGGCGACGAGATTCGGCGGCACGCTCGAAGCACCGTGCAACACGAGCGGGTAATCGCCCATGCCGGCATCCAAAAGCGCTTTCTTGATGAGTTTGAGGCGTTCCAGGTCCAGGTGCTGGGTGCCCTTGAACTTATACGCGCCATGGCTGTTGCCGATGGCGACAGCGAGTGAATCGCAACCCGTCTCTTTCACGAATTTCACAGCTTCTTCAGGCACGGTGTAATGGCCGCTGGCGGAATGGGCGCCGCCTTCTTCGCCTTCATCGAACTGCGCGCCTACGAGATGGCCGAGTTCGGATTCCACGGAGCAGTTATGCTTGTGCGCGTATTCGACAACTTTACGGGTGATCTCGGCATTCTTTTCGAAAGATTCATGGCTCGCGTCGATCATCACACTGGTGAAACCTTCGTCGATGCATTCCTTGCACAACTCAAAGGTGTCACCGTGGTCCAAATGGACGGCGATCGGGATGTTCGAGAGGCTGACAGCCGCTTCGATGAGCTTCTTGAGATAAATGGGATGAGCGTATTGGCGGGCACCCTTGGAGATCTGCAGCATCAGGGGTGCTTTTTCTTCTTCGCAAGCCTCGATGATGGCCTGGATGAGCTCCATGTTGTTGACGTTGAACGCGCCGAGGGCGTATTTACCTTTGAGCGCTTTAGCGAACAGGTCTTTTGTGTGCGTTAGTGGCATAAATTGTCTTTGGGTGCGTATCCGTGTTTTAAATCAGTAGATTCAATAGTCCAAAACCCGAATCCCGACAATATTAGACAAGAGTGGAATGAATGGAAATCCAAATTTTGTCTAATCCTGGGTGTCTTTTACGCACCTTGACTTGCTATTTAGGGCCTTTGGAGCTAACCAAAACTTATGAAAATGAAGATTTTAGGAGGTTTTCTACTCGGGGTGCTGCTCGTGGGCAGCGCTGTGGCGGCTCAGTTGGGTGATCCCGCAGCCCCATTAAAAATCACCGAGTGGGTAAAAGGCAAACCCGTTGATCTGGATGCCGAAAAAGGGAAGCGCATCGTAGTCGTGGAATTTTGGGCCACGTGGTGTCCGCCATGCCGCACGAGCATCCCGCATCTCACTGAATTGCAAAAGAAATTCACTAACACGGTCTTTGTCGGCGTCAGCGACGAGGAACCCGGAGTGGTGAAGAAGTTCATCGCCAAGATGGGCGATAAGATGGATTACACCGTGGCCATCGATAAAGACGAAGGGACCAGCAAGGGATATATGAGGGCATATGGTATCGACGGCATCCCCCACGCGTTTGTGGTGCAGGACGGCAAAGTGGTTTGGCAGGGACACCCTATGTCGGGATTGGACACGGTTTTAGCAGATTTGGCCGCTGGCAAATACGACATGGAGAAGGAAAAGAAACGCATGGCCGCCAAGGCCAAGCTCGACGAATTTTATGAGTCTGCGGCTATGGCAAGTGATGATGAGATAAAGAAAACCGGCGCGGAGTTGGAAGCGTTGGATAAAGAGCTTGGCGGGATCGTGCCAGGCGAGACATTCAATCCGGACGAGGCCTTGAAGGCTGTCCGTTTCCAGAAAGCAGCGGTGGATTACCAACGCGCGGTCATCCGCGGCAAACCGGATTCTGAACTCGATCCGCTCGCGCAAAAACTACAGCAGGTCGCGCCCACCAACTTTAATTTTGTCGAGTTCAAGGAAAGCCTCACCTTGACCAAAGGCATGAACGATTATTATCGCATCGTCACGGGCCGCGGCGATACGAACAAGCTGGCGGAAGCGACGAAAGTGTTGGCGGAAACGAAATCCAAAGATGCGCGCGTGCTGAATGATTTTGCCTGGATGTTACTGACCGGCGACGATGTGCAGATCCGCGATACCGAGTTGGCGACAAAACTTGCGAAGATCGCCGTGGATGCCACCGAGAGCAAACAGGCCCATGTCATCGATACTTATGCGCGCGGGTTGTTTGATTCCGGCAAGGTCGCCGAAGCCATCGAATGGGAAAAGAAGGCCCTAGCTGTGGCTGATGATGATTCCCGCCCCAAGGTTCAGGCTACGCTCAAGATGTACGAAGCTTCGGCCAAACCGAAGTGATCAGAAAAACGGATTGTGGGCTTTTTCTTCGCTCACTGTCGTGAGCGGCCCATGGCCCGGGCAGAGCAGGGTGTCCGCCGGCAATGACAGGATTTGTTCACGCACTTTTTCTCGTGCGAGTTCCCACGATTGGTTGCCGCGGCCCATCGAGCCGGCAAAGATCGCATCACCCACTATCGCCACATGCGGCGCGTCTTCCTGCCAGTTGCCCACGATGTACGTGACACCGTCCTCCGCGTGGCCAGGCGTTTCACGATGCGTCACACGCAAACCACCGAGATGCACGATCTCGCTCGGCTTGTTGCGCTGGTCCACCGGCGCATTCTTGGAACCGGTGTGCAACCGGGCTTTCGGAAAGGCTTCGCGGATCTTCGGCAGCGCCTCGATATGGTCGTAATGCGAGTGCGTGAGAAAAATATGGCGCAGGGTGAGCTGGTTTTCCGCGATGCAATTCAAGATCGGCGCGGTATCGAAACCCGTGTCGAACAACGCGGCGTCGCGGTTGACTTCATCCCACACGAGATAGCAATTCACCGTGATACTGCCATCGCCAGTCGTGAATACGCGCAATTCGCGCCAGCCGCTCAAATCTTTTTCTGACGGCTTCCAGCCATTGGCGATACCTTCGAGTTTTTGTGCGTTCAGACCGATGGCTCCCGCCAATGCAGAAAAGTTAGGTTGCTTGGAAACCTTGCCGGATTCTTCTAGGGCGGAAAGTTCAGCAGTGCTCAACCCTGCGGCCTTGGCGGCAGCTTCTGCGGAGACATTGCTCATGGCCTGCGCTTTTTTGATGATATCGCCCAAATTATCTTCAAGATTCATGCGGCCAACAGGCTAGCTTAAAAAATATCTAAGGCAAAGGCGCAAAGTCTGCGTGACGCCCCCCAAAAAAATTCAAAGGATTTATCGTCCGTAGTTGTCGTATGGGTTAAAAGATGCCAATGGCCGGCCCGGACGACGAAAACGCATGGATAGCGCGCAGCCTGAAAGGCGACCACGAAGCATTTACGGAATTAGTGACACGCTACCAAAAGATGATACATGCGCTGACATTCCGCATGACCGGGTCCATGAGCGATGCGGAAGATCTGGCGCAGGAAGCGTTCATTCGCGCCTACCAGCAACTCCATACTTTCGAAGGTGGCTCCAAATTTTCATCGTGGCTTTACCGCATCGCCATGAACGCCTGTCTTAACTGGCGGCAACGTGAATTTCGCCGCGGCGAAGTGCACAACGAATGGGCCGCGAACCGGATGATCGAATCGGGCGATCCCTCGGGCAAAGATTCCAACAGTGAGGATGTGCAGCGTGCATTGATGCGTCTGCCGGCCAAGCAACGTGCCGCCGTGGTGCTCACGTTGTGCGACGGCCTAAGCCACGCGGAGGCAGCCAGGGTGCTGGGTTGCTCCGAAACCACTGTCTCGTGGCGGTTATTCGCGGCGCGTGGGAAATTGCGTCAATGGCTCGCGAAAGGAGATCAGTCATGAACAATTCCGATCTCGAAAAAAAATTGAAGTCGGCGCGGATTCCCGAGCGATCAGAGGAATATTGGAAAGATTTTCCGCGCCAGGTGAGGGCGGGTTTGAATCGGATTTCAGGCGAACGTCCAGTGTGGCAACATCGGAAGAGGCATCTTGCCCGAGGTATTGGGCTGGCGTTCGCCTGTATCGTTTTGGTGATCGGGATAGCGGCTCCCCTGATGTGGCATTCCATGCCGGAGAACAGCGAAGCATCGTTGCAAAACCAAAAGGTGTTGCGGGAGATGTTCGCGATGTTTCCCCATCAGGTGCGCGCCATCGTGGAGGATGAGCAGGGAATGCACCTGCAACTTTCCGACCAGGCGGACGTGCCGAACTCGCCACCCCTCTGGGTGAAGGTGTGCGATGGCCGCCGCTGTTTTACGTTCGTGACCTTCAGTGGCCAGCAGATCCAAGTGGACGGTGAGCGGATGGATGTGCTGGCAGACGCGCATGGTGGCGTGTTGCTCGTGGGCGAAAAAAAAGTTCTATCCAGCGATGAAGTGTCCAATGGATTAAAAGTTGAGGCGCGCGCGTTGAATTATAATTTATGAAATTTCGATACTTACTCTTGTTTTTCATATCAGTGTGGATGAGCGCATGCAGCATAGCTAAAGATTCCCCGGCAAGGCTGGCGATCATTGCACTGGATGATGAATCGCGGAATGTAGCTGACCTGTTGAACGCGCAACTGACGCAAAAAGGAGAGTTTTCGCTGGTGGAACGCACAGAGATCGAACGGGTTTATCGTGAACAAGGATTATCCGCGGCCAATGACAACTATTTGAAATTAGGTCAGATATTGGGAGCTGATGGTGTTTTTTTGCTTCAAAGAATAGAGAGCGCTTCGGAAACAAACCTGGTCTCGCGATTGGTAGCCACAAAACCCGGTGTCATCCTTGTAAACAGCAGGGCCACATGGCCCACGAACCCATCCATCTGGGCAGAGGCGGCCGCCAATAGCTTGTCTGGCATGCGCGCGAAGTTATTGGTCCTGGCCAAGGACGCGCTTCCGATCTCGGTCATCAACCTGCGCTCCGCGATCCCTTCGGAAGCGGCTAATGACACGGATCGGCAATTAACAGCGTTGGTCGTCCAGCGATTGAGCCAGGAGCCGTTGTTCTTCGTGTTGGAACGGCAGCGTATGGACCTGTTGAGCGAAGAAAAGGATTTTGCAGGGGAGCAATCCCCGTTTTGGGCGGGCGGTTACCTGTTGGAAGGAGTTATCGACCAGAACGGTTACTCTGCGGAAAAAATCACAGTCAACCTCAGGTTGACGCCACCCAAAGGAGCGACGCCGATAGCCATCGAGGTCAGCAGTGATAGAAAAGACCTCGCAGGACTGATCAATAAATTGGCCGTGAAAGTGAACGAAGCTTTGAAGGTCCGCTCCACTGTCCGCGCGTGGAATGCGGCGGATGAGGCAGAGCAATTCCTCAAGGAAGCTAAATGGGCGCTCAAGTGGGGTGATCACAAACAGGCGCAAGCGGCGGCAGAATCGGCTTGGGCGTTGGGCAAACATGATCTGCAATCGGCTGTCACGCGTGTGGAATCTTACGCCACGGTGGTATCGGTTGGCGGTGTGCAGTATGTGAACGGGTCGTGGACCATGGGTGACAAGGATTTGAGCAGGGCAATGGCCGAAGGATTGGATTCCCTTAAGGAAATCGCATCGGAGGGGCATTTCATCGCGATGAAACATCGCATTTATCTGACCGAAGGCGCCATTGAGATCAATTATGCCGGTACCAGTAATTCGCCGAATCCGATCAAGATAGAGCAGGCCCGTCGCGCGCTGGAGTTGTATTACAACTTATCTAAAAATCTTCCTGACTTTGGCGCGCACAAGGAATGGAACAACGTGGGAATGGAAAGTTTGGAGGCTGCGTCGGAAGTCCTCAGGGATTTTAATTTTGTTCCGGCTGCGCAGAAACCGGTGGCTAATGACCTGGCTGAACTTCGCAATTGGGCACGTCTGGTGGCTGACCAGATGACTGAATCAGTTCGGGGCATTTATTATATCACTAATCGCCGGGTCAAATATGAGGCTATGTCCGAAACGTTGGAAGGATCGCCGAATATCTTTCTGTGCAAAGCGAGGTGGGGTGCTTTTTGGCAGGAGAAACCGGAAGACGGTATCGCGTTCTATCGTGAGTTGATGACCAGCGCGGCTTTCGCATACATACATGACGATGCGTGGGTGCGTGAAGTGCAAACCCCGCGGCTTGTCGCCTGGAACCCCGAGGACCAGAAACGGTTGCCGGACGTCTGGAAAAATTTCCTGCAGGAACTGGAGAGTTCCACCAATTTTCTGTGGCGGATGGAAGCCAAAGCATTCAGGGTGGCAGATGCAGAAGATGTCCAGCATTGGGTGAATTACTTTGAGGAATTGATGCAGGTCCTTTTCGCCAATGAAAGAGCGATAGCCGCGAACAATGTAGACTTGCTTTACCTGGACTGGCATTTGGGCGGATTGGTTAGTCACAATGGACTTCATTCAGAAATTCGAGAAAAGGAGGAACAGCGCTATTACAAACAATATACGCGACGCCTGGAAAGGATACAGAGGTGGCATCTGGATGCTCTGACCATGGAGGAGATGGAGCGCAAGGGCCTCACATCAGAGGAAAAGCCGAAAGTTGTCGTGCAAAAGAAAGAAGACCCCGCCACAAACAATCCTCCCGCTGGAGTGCCGGCCTCAACTACAAACGCGTCGGCGCTTAACGTCGTCCGGGTGACGCAATTTGCAGGCATACCGTTGCCAGAGCTTCCGCCGGAATTACGGTCTTTCCCTCCGCCGATCAAATTTACGTCGCACCACTGGTACGCAGGCAAACTGGTGGTGGAGTTCAAGTATGAAGCCACGATTTATTTCGACGATGGGAGTGGGAACCAACAATTGTTTCCACATAATCACGTTGCGGTGCTGGACGCTAAAGCCAGTCGTTGGGAATTGATTACTTGTCCGGAAGAAGACGTCATGGTCGAGAACCGGTTTTATCATCGTACCGCATTGGTGAATGGAGATCTGTACATGTCGGAAGGAAAGCAGGTCCGGCGTTATGACCGTGCTAGCGGCAAATGGGTTCCGTTGCCGATTTCCAACCCTGATAATTACGAGTTGTTTGCTGTGGCCGGCCGGCTCTACGCTGCAAACAGCGAAATCATTTTCGAGATTGCGGATAACGGCAAAACCACCCGCATCCTGGCCAGCAGAAGACGGCAGCCCTCTGTCACAAAGCTGGATGTGCTGGATGATTTTGGGGAGCCGGTATTATTCGAAGGCCCAGGGCATTCGTTGCGAGCGAACATCAAAGGAAAGGTCTATACCTGGACGCAAAACGATTGGCGGGAAGATTTTTCCGCAGAAGAGTCGGACCTGCTCGCCAATGGTACATTGTTTCGTTACTCGGAAAACCCGAGAGGCAGTATGCTTTATCTATCCACCGAATCCTCTTTGCCGGTCGTGGGTTTTGAGAGGGCGATGGGTTTTTCGTACCCCCCTCCGCCACAGCAGGCAGGTGTGGTTGTAAAACCACTGTGGGTCATGCCGCCCGGATTGATCACCGATGTTCCCACAGCGACGATGGATGGTTCTAACATGGTTTTTCTGGTGGATCATTCCACGGAAAAGAAAACCGTGAAGGGAGATTCTATCGTTAAGGTCGATATCAATGAGCAAGACGGCTATCACGCTTCTTTGCTCTATTTTTCTCCTGATCGTTCTGGGCCAAAAAAGTTGTATCTCCGTTTCGATGCTCCCGGTGCTTGCCCGCCATTGCTGGGGGTTAATGCACACAAAGAATCCCATTTCATCGGGACTATGATGCGCCGGGCATCGCCGTATTGGATGATCGCTGCGGATGGCTGGCTAATCTTTGGCAATGACCTTGTCCCCACAGGCCAAAAACCCGGCGTCTGGATGCTGCCTCTGTCTGACCTTGCGCCAGCCATTGAAGCCGAGAAAAAACGCCAGGCCGCAGAAATCGCCGCGGCACAACAGGCTAAAAAAGATATCGCGTCGAAGTATGATTCGAACCATGACGGCACACTGCAACCTGAGGAAAAGCAGCGCGCGATCGGCGATGCGGATTTTCTGGAGCGCAACATCGAGACGATCGAGGCCAATCACAACGGCCGATTGGATGCAGAGGAACTGGCTTACTTTGATGCCAACAAGGACAAGCTTTTAGAGCCCGAAGAGAAAGCGGGTATTGATATTGTCCAACATCTGCTGGCGGTAAGGACCATGGCTAAACTCGACGTCAATAAAGATGGAAGGCTCGACATGCGGGAATTTCCCAGGTGGGAGAGGTCATTGCCAAGAAAACCGGGGTCCATTCCTCCTCCCGTGATGATGAATGAAGTGGGTGACCTGAGTCCTCAAAGCCTGGAAGCCTTGCTCAAGGAAGTAACCGAAAAAAGCATCATGATGAACACCCGCCGTGGTCATCCCGTGCCGCAGATGCAGCAGTTGAACGATCCCAGCTTCCGATACGATCCCGTTGTGCGGTTCAAGATTTACCTGGAAAATTACTGGAGCAATCCCGGACCGTGAGATGCGATTGATTTTTCAAAGGATTTTTGCCGACGAACGGTCTTATCTATTGAGATGAGAGCATTTTGGACAGGGTTGCTATTGATGGCCGCAAGCTGCTGGCCTTGGGTGGGTTACGCTCAATTACACCTCGTCGGCGACCAACCGCCGCAGCAGGTTTTTGCCGGGAATGAACGGGCCATCTCGCTTATTTTTTTCAACGGCGGAACTGCAAACGTCGAGAGCGATATACGGGCTCAACTGCTTCAAGCCAGTTCCGCTACTGTCGCCATGATCGATGAGATGGACTGGAAGCATCTCCAGATGTTGCCTTCGCAAACGGTCATCGAATCTGCCGCGTTGGATTTCCCGGCCGTGACAGCCGAAACGCGGTTCATCATCCGCTGGCTGGACGGGACCAGGTTCATCGGCGCGACGGATGTTCTCGTTTATCCGACCAACTTGTTGAAAGATCTGAAAGTGCTTGCAGGCGAAAATTGTATCGGCGTGTTCGATCCGGAAAACGAATTAAAACCGTTGTTAAAAGATGCGGGTGTGGAGTTTGACGACCTCGAACTCCGCGAGTGGGATAATTTTTCCGGAAAGCTTGTCGTGATGGGCCCATTCAGTGCACGCGCGCAGGTGCGGGACGGGCTGATCAGAGAAGTGCAGTCATGGGTGGCGAAAGGCATCGGCGTGGTTTGGCTGCAGCCGCCCGGAAAACGCGATGGGCTCAAGCCGTCATTTTATTCCGTGGCCCAGGGCAAAGTTGCTGTGGTCGTGGCCCAGCAGGAGCTGGTATCAAACCTTTCGGAAAGTCCCTCGGCCCAGATGAACCTCGTGCAGTTATGCCAGTTGGCCCTGCGCCCCGAGGCGCCCTTGCTCCCAAAATGATTTGCAACTGATGCTAAAAACCACCATGAAAAGGAAAACTATGAAGACAAAACCAGGTTTTGCGCTGTTATTGGCGTTCGCGTTTTGCGCAAGCGTTCATGCCGCGCCGCCAGACTTCCTGACCGTGGCGGTCTTTGATTTTGAGTCAAAGGACGAATCGATAAAAAATCTGGGCCCACAGATAGCCACGCTCTTGAACGCGAATCTTTCCGCTGAGCCGCAATTAAACATGGTCGAGCGCGCGGAATTGGAGAAGGCCTTGGGCGAACAGGAACTCGGACTGTCCGGCACGGTTTCACCCGATACCGCCGCAAAAGTCGGCCAGCTTACGGGCGCAAAAGTGCTCATCACTGGCCGCGCCTTCCAGGCGGAAAAGGATCTGTTCATCGTGGCCAAGATCATCGGTACGGAAACGAGTCGCGTCTTCGGTGAACTGGTCAAAGCCCCCGCCAAAGGCGCATCCATCGGCGATATGTCCACCGAACTGGCTAAAAAGATTTCTGCATCCATCGCCAAGAACGGCGAGACGCTAGTCGCTAAAGTCGAGACGCGCGAGGACCGTTTGGCGAAGATCAAGAAAGCGGTCGATGGCAAAAAACTCCCGAAAGTGTCCGTGAAGATTAACGAACAACATTTTGGCGGGCCGGTAGTGGACCCCGCGGCAGAAACTGAATTCGGCATGCTCCTGAAAGAAAGCGGATTCACTTTGTTGGATGAAAAATCCACCGATAAAGCGGACATCGAGATCACTGGCGATGCTTTCAGCGCGTACGGCTTGCGCAAAGGGAACCTTATCTCCTGCAAGGCGCGGGTGGAACTCAAAGTTCGCGACACCGCTAACGGCGGGCTGATCGCCAATGATCGCCAGACCAGTGTGGCGGTGGATATCGCCGAACAGACATCGGCCAAGAATGCGTTACAGATGGCAGCTGGGGAGCTGGCCGAGCGCATTTTGCCGAAACTGGCGAAGTGATTTTGCTTTAAAGCAGGGGCGCGTTGTGGCATTGTGATACCAGAACGGGAATATTCCCGACAATTTTACGAATATGAATAAACCGAAAATCATCGCTTATCTGAAGCCTAGCTGCGGTTGGAGCCAGGGCGTGCGCGCCGTGTTGCGCAAGTACGACCTGCCCTTCGAAGACCGCGACATCATCAACGACCCCATCCAGCGCCAGGAGATGATCGAGAAGAGCGGCCAGATGCTCAGCCCCTGCGTCGAAATCGATGGCAAGATGCTCGCTGACATCAGCGGGGAAGAAGTCGAAGCGTGGATGTTGCAGAACAACGTTGTGCAACCCAATGACCGCACGCCCGATGCGCCCACGAACCAGCCCTGCGCCCATGAGATGCCCCAGGGCGCTCCGCTGAATTTCCTGAAGCGTTGATTTGTAGCGGCGGTCTGACCGTCTTAAATTTCAAAAGCCGCGTTATAAATCAACGCGGCTTTTTCATTCGAAACGCGAGGACTTTGACTGCTTTTCTTCCTTTGCCACCCGGACGCCAGCTTTCTTCAAGATGGCATTAAAAGTTTCAAGGGGTTCTGATGTCGTGATGTATGCCTCGTTGGTATTGTTCCAAAACGCATATACCCAGGCGCATTTGAAACATATGATAAGGTCGACAGTGTTGGTGCCTCGTGTAGCGCGGATCGCATGATGAGGATCGAAACATTTCATGCTATACTCGGCATGAGCCATCCCGTCATACAGGGATTTGAGAAGATCTTTCCAGCACAGTGGGATCCGAAGCTTGGAATTCACGTGACTTGAAGTCGCGGC
>JADMIO010828172.1_pt1 | contig 89360 bp, 98 predicted proteins | sample 8958161 | NCBI WGS metagenome assembly JADMIO01 (sample SAMN16585339, study PRJNA669376) | soil metagenome | isolation source: Crop rotation soil | place: USA: Cullars Rotation, Alabama | collected 2011
GCGACAACTTGTCCACGTGGAATTCTAAGCTTAGGATCCCAATGTGCTGGAAAGCAACTCCGGCTCGGAGATGGCCATCTACTTCATGAAGGAAGTCTCCGGGAATGAAAAGTCATCGGTGGCATAGCTCGCTCGGCAAGCTGACGAAGGCGGGCCTGAATTCCGACATCAACGTCACCCCGCTCGTCGACGTCTGCCTCGTGCTGCTGATCATCTTCATGGTCGTCACGCCCATGCTGCAGAAAGGCGTGCCGGTCAATCTTCCGGTGACGGAAGAGCCGGAGAAGACGCCCGATACCGAGAAGCAATTGCAGATCTCGGTCAAGTCGGACGGCACGGTGTACCTCGGCTCCACGGTCGTCCGAAAAGAGCAGGTGCAGTCGGAGCTCGAACAGATTCACCAGCGCACGCCGGACCGCGAGATCGCCGTGAAAGGCGACCGCCTGGTCAAGTACGGCGCGGTGCTCGAGGTGCTCAAGGCCTGCCGCGAGGTGGGGTTCAACAACGTCGGCCTCATCGCGCAGCCGAAGAGGTCGCCGGCACAGGGGAACGGATAAATGCAAGTAGGTGGCGGCGGTTCACTCCGCTCTGACATCAACGTTACGCCGCTCGTCGACGTCGTCCTCGTGCTGCTGATCATCTTCATGGTCATCACGCCGGTCGTGCAGATGGGCTATCTGGTCAAGGTTCCGCCCAAGGCGCCGCAGAACATCCCTCCCGCCGCGGTGCAGGACCAGATCATCCTCCGGCTGCAGCCCGACAAGAGCGTGATGATCAACAAGGACAACGTCCCCCTCGACCAGTTCCCGCAGCGCATGCGCGAGATCCTGCACGGCAACACCAGCAAGATGGTGTTTTTCCAGGGCAACCCCGACGTGGACTACGAGTCGACGATGTCGTTCCTCGACATGGCCCGCTCCAGCGGGGCGAAGAACATCGGCATCATCGTCGAAGCCGCGCAGTAGGCAGTGGAGGACAGGCACTCGTGCCTGTCCTCGCTTTCCCACCCCCACCCGCCCCCCATGCCACCGTTCGTGGCATTCGTGGCTGCACTTCGTGCACGGTTTGACGAAGATGCAACACGATCCTTCGAAGTTTCATCACGATCCTTCGAAGTTTCATCACGATCCTTCGAAGTTGCAGGACTCTCTGGTCGAATGGATGCATGGTTCCAGCGAAATCGAGAGAGATTGCATCGATTCCACGCGAGATCACGTCCATCGGCAGCGATCACGCGTCGAGTCGCAGAGATCTCCGGCGAAGTTCCGGCAACGTTGACTGAACTCGCAGGAATGTCGAACGAGCTCGATGCAACCGTGACTGACTTGCCTGGATGCGTGACTCAAGTTCATGCAATCGTCGCTCAACTTCGTCGAACGATGCCTCGGGATCGAGGAAGGTTGCATCAACTTCGAGGGATCGCGCTCAGTTCGCCGCCGGCACTTCCGCCTTCTGCCCTCTGCGTTCCCCTCTCCCCACCAACCCTCCCACCCGCTCATCGACTCGGAGCAGCGAATCGAGCGACAATCGCCCGCCGCCCAGGAACAGCAGGGCGAGGGAGATCGCCAGCAATGCCAGCGGCAGCTCGATTCCGCGGAGGGCGGCGAACAGCTTGTTCCCGCCGCCCTGGGGGTCGCGGAGAGCATCGGGGAGCTGCACGACGAACGTGGCCACGAACATCGTGCATCCGAGGAGGAGCGCATCGAGTCGCGTGAGAAGCCCGGCCAGGAGCAGGATCGCGCAGATCAGCTCGGAGTACGCGGCGACATAGCCGAGGAACACCGGCAGCCCGTAGGAGGGCATATCTTGGGCGAACGTGGCGGGGCCGCCGGCGCCGAAGACCTTCCCGTACCCGTGGGGGAGGAAGATCAGCCCCGCGGCCAGACGCAGCAGAAGCGCGCTGACGTCGATCGTCCACTTCTTCATGTTTCGCGGATCCTCGCGCCGATCACGTTGTTGTGTGCGGTCTATCTTGCCACATTCTTCTGCCTCGGCACCCTCGCCGCGGCAGCGGGGTGGCCGTTTTTCAAGTGGGTCGACCTCGCCGCCATCGTCGCGGCCACCGGCGTGACCATCCTGATCGCCGAGCGCGGGCGCTGGTCGATCGGGCTGGCGGCGCCGCCGCGCGTGGCGCTCGCGGAGGCCGGCAACGGCATCGTTTTCGCCGCGGTGCTCATCGTTGCCGCCGACGTGCTCATCGTCGTCTCCTCGCCGCTGCGGCACGGGCGCGGCGGCGGCTTTCCATGGCTCGAGATCGTCATCGTCTTCCTCCCCGCCGCGTTTCACGAGGAGCTGACCTTCCGCGGCTACGTCTACCAGAAGCTGCGGACGTGGAACCGCGGCGGCGCCGTCGCCGTCACCGCCATCGTCTTCGCCGCCATGCACGGCGACAACGCCGGCGTCACGCCGGTTGCGCTGGCCAACCTCCTCCTCGCGGGCGTGCTGCTGGCGCTGGCATACGAGCGGCACCAGCGGCTGTGGCTGCCGATCGGCATCCACTTCGGCTGGAACGTCGTCTCCGGCCCGATTCTCGGCTACGGCGTGAGCGGCTACGTGGCCGGCGCGACCGTGCTGACCGCGCGTCCGGCCGGTCCGGGGTGGATCAGCGGCGGCTCGTTCGGCATCGAGGGGAGCCTCTGGATGCTGGCTGTTGAATCGCTCGGGATTATTGCGATGGCCAGGAAAGGTATAGTCCGATCGGTATGAAAGATATCTACATTCTCGACGGCGCGCGCACGCCGATGGCCGAGTACAACGGCCACTTCAGCGACACCAGCGCCATCGAGCTCGCCGCCATCGCCTCCAAGGAAGCCCTCTCCCGCTCCGGCGTCGCCGCGGAGCAGATCGACCACGTCATCGTCGGCAACGCTCTGCAGACCTCGGGCGACGCCATCTACGGCGCGCGCCACGTCGGCTTGAAAGCGGGCGTGCCGAAGAACGTCCCGGCGCTGACCGTGAATCGCCTCTGCGGCTCCGGCATCCAATCGATCATCAACGCCGCCGAGCAGATCGAGCTCGGCGAAGCGTCGCGCGTCCTCGCCGGCGGCATGGAGAACATGTCGCAGGCGCCCTTCGTCATCCGCGGCGCGCGCAAGGGCCTCCGCCTCGGCCAGGCGCCGATGGAAGACTCGCTCATGGTCGCGCTCCTCGACACCTACTGCGGCTACTACATGGCCCAGACTTCGGACAATCTGGCGCGCAAGTACGAGATCAGCCGCGAGCAGCAGGACGAGTTCGCGCTGCGCAGCCAGCAGTGCGCGGGCGAAGCGGCGGCGGCAGGCAAGTTCAAGGACGAGATCGTGCCGGTGACGGCCGGCAAGAAAACGATCACCGACGACGATCACATGCGCCCCGACACGACGATGGAAGGCTTGGCCAAGCTGCGCCCCGCCTTTGCGAAGGACGGCTTCGTCACCGCCGGCAACGCCTCCGGCATCGTCGACGGCGCGGCCATGGTCGTCGTGAGCGAAACCGCGAACGGCAAGCAGCCCTTGGGGCGCATCGTCTCTTGGGGCATCGCCGGCTGCGATCCGGAGATCATGGGCATCGGCCCGGTGCCGGCGACGCGGATCGCATTGAAGCGCGCCGGGATGAAGCTCGACGACCTCGATCTCATCGAGATCAACGAGGCCTTCGCCGGCCAGATCCTCGCGGTGATCAAAGAGCTCGGCATCGACAGGGAGAAGCTCAACGTCAACGGCGGCGCGATCGCGCTCGGCCATCCGCTGGCCGCCTCCGGCACGCGCCTGGTGCTGACGCTGCTCTACGAGCTGCGCCGGCGCAAGCAGCGCTACGGCCTGGCCTCGGCGTGCATCGGCGGCGGGCAGGGCATCGCCATGATCGTCGAAGCTACTGCATAGTGGCCCGCGACTCCACCGCCAGCCAGGCGCCGCCGCGCTTCTCGAAGCGATAGGTGACGCGGAACGGCGCGATGCGCGTCGTCAGCATCGCTTTGTCGCCGTCGAGCTGCCAGGCGTCGTCCTCGTGCCGCGCCCTCGTCGACGGGCCGTGCTTGCGGTAGGCGTCGAGCACGTCCGCGCGCGTCATCACGCTGCCGTTGGCGTTGGTGTGGACGTAGTCGGGGGCGTAGAGCGTCTCGAGCGTGGCCACGTCGCCGCGCAGCGCGGCGTCTTGTAGACGATCGAACATCGCCGCGACCGGGAGCTTGCGGGCGATGTTCGCGCGCAGCGCGGCGCTGTCGCTCTCCGTGAGCAGCGACAACGATTTCCGCGCCAGCTCCTCCGCTTTGGCGGTGTCGCCGGCCGCGGCGTAGGCGTCGCCGAGCGAGTCGTAGGCGTTCGCCGACCACGGATGCGCGTCGACGTTCATCTGAAAAATGCGGATGGCCTTGAGCGGCTCGCCGCCGAAGAGGACGGTGTACGCGGCGAGGTTGACCGCTGCCTCCGGCGCGTCGGGCGGCAGGGTCCGCAGCGAGCCCTCGGCGATGGCGTTCGTGATGTCGGCGAGCGTCGGCGGGCCGGCGCGCTTGCCGGCGTCGTTCTTCAGATGCGCGTCGAGGAACTCGAGCGTACGGCGATTGATGTCCTCGTACGTCTTGGCGACGAGCGCGGCCTGCTGCGGCCGCAGGCCGGCCAGCGTCGAGTCGTAGCCGCCGCTCTGGAAGTCGAAGTGCTCCAGCGCCGGGTCGTCGAGGACGACGCGCGTGCGCTCGGCGTAGCGGAGCGCCTCCCACATCTTCAGGTCCTCCTGCTTCGCGAAGTCGGCGCGGACGAGGTGCAGCACCGGCACGCGCACGGCGTCGAGGTCGAAGTAGGGGAGGGCCTGCCATTCCTTGCGCCGGTCGTCGCCGAAGAGCATCACGCTGTCGAGCGACACGACCGCGCGCACGGCCGGCGTCTTCATGGCCATCGACAGCGCCCACCGCCCGCCCGCGCTGAAGCCGATCGCGCCGACGTCGTGCACGTCGGCCGGCGGGAAGCCGCTCGCGGCCTGCAGCAGGAACTCGGTGTCGCGCACTTTCGTGTCGAGATCGCCCGGCGCGTCGGGCGGCATCCCCGCGGCGACGCCGAGCCGCGGCATCTGCACGACGACGTAGCCGTGCGCGGCGAGAAACTCCGGCGTGCCGTGCGACGTCGCCGGCGAGCCGAGGCTGTAGAGGATCAGCGGGAACTTCCCGGCGGCGGGGGGAGCATCGCGCTGCGCCAGCGCCGGCAGCGCTTCGAACTTCGCGCGCTGCTCGGCGGTCATCGGGCGGAGGAACGGCAGGGAAAAGATCGCGGCGTGGTCCTCCAGCGCCACGTAATCGCCCACCGTCATGCGCGGCGCGCCCGACGGCTGCGCCGGATACCAGACGAAGACGTGCATCGGCCGCGCGCTCTCCACCGCGCGCGGCTTGCCGTCGAGGTCGCGCGGCATCCAGTACGCGCGCGTGTAGTCGTAGCGCGTCCACTCCTGGAATCCGACCTGCGCGAAGAGCGTGGTGCAGACGAGCATCGCCGCGGCGGCGACGGCGGCCACGCGGCGGATCGGCTTGAGCATCATCAGCAAGAAAACCGAGGCGGCCAGGACGACGACGGCGACGATGGTGAAGAGCCGGTGCAGCGGCACCTCGCCCGCGAAGCCGGCGATCCATCCGGCGATGAAGTTGCCGAGCGCCGCGGCCAGGAACCAGACGCCCATCATCAGCCCGACCAGGCGCTTCGGCGAGAGCTTGGTCACGAGGCTCAGGCCGACCGGGCTGATACAGAGCTCGCCGAACGTGTGCAAGAGATAGAGCAGCGTGAGCCACAGCGGGCTGACGCGGACGCCGTGCGCCTCCGCCGCGCGCGCGGCCGGAATGACGACGAGGAAGCCGAGCGACACGAGGAACAGGCCGATGGCGAACTTCAGCGGCCCGCCGATCCGGACCCGCAGCCACAACGCGGCGAACACCGGCGCGAAGGCGATGACGAAGAGCGGCTGCTCGGACTGGAACCAGCTCGACGGGAACGACCAGCCGAAGACCGACGTGCGCGTGTGGCGGTCGGCGAAGAGCGTCAGCGTGGAGCCCGACTGCTCGAATGCGGCGAAGAAGACCAGCGCGAAGACGAAGAAGACGCCGATGAGGAAGAGGCGGCGCCAGTCGTCGGACGTGAGCGGCGTCGCATCCCGCACGGCCGTGCGCCGTTCGGTCTCCGGCAGGTGCTTGCGCCCGAGCAGGTACTGCGTCAGCCCCAGCGCCATCCCCACGCCGGCGGCGGCAAAGCCGAGATGCCAGTTCACGCGCTGCCCTAGAAAGCCGCAGACGAGCGGCGCGATCATCGCGCCGAGGTTGATGCCCATGTAGAAGAGCGAGAAGCCGGAGTCGCGGCGCTCATCGTCGGCGCTGTAGAGAAAACCGACCATCGTGCTGACGTTCGGCTTCAAGAGGCCCGTGCCGACGACGATGAACGCCAGTCCGGCGAAGAACGACGCCGTCGACGGCACGGCCATCGAGAAATGCCCGAGCATGATCAGCACGCCGCCGGCGAGCACCGCGCGGTAGTGACCGATCACGCGGTCGGCCAGCCAGCCGCCGGGGATCGACATGCCGTACACCCCCATCGTGTAGGCGCCGTAGATCATCGCCGCCTGCCGCGTCGAGAGCGCCAGCCCGGCCGGCGCGACCATGAAGAGGATCAACAGGGACCGCATGCCGTAGTAGCTGAAGCGCTCCCACATCTCCGTGAAGAAGAGGACCGAGAGACCGCGCGGATGTCCGAGCCAGTTTGCCTGCGTCATGGCGCGAGCGTCGCGCCGCACGCGCGCGCGGGCGGCGCTTTTGTCACGAGCGGCCGAAACGGCGGCACGAGCGGCGGCGTCGGCGCGCGCCGCGCGCCCTACAATGACTATGCGTGCACCTCTCGAAGCGCTCGATCGCTCTTCTCCTCGTCGGCGGCTGGACGCTCATCGCCCTCTACTTCGCGGTGCAGGCCTACTTCAACCCCGCGGCTACGCCGCGCATCCCGTGGTCGTACGCCCTCCTGGTCAACTTCACCTACTACTACCTCTGGGGCCTCTGCACGCCCGTCGTGATCTGCCTCGGGCGGCGCTATCCGTTCCACACCGGCCGCTGGGTGCGCGCGCTCGCGGTGCACGCCGCCGCCAGCGCGGTGCTGACGGCCGCGCAGATCCTCGCCGCCGAGGCCATCCTGTCGTCGACCGGTCTGCGCGAGACCACCGGCAACATCGGCAAGCTCACCTTCGCCTTCGCCGTCAACTTCCAGTCGTCGCTGCCGACCTACTGGCTCATCCTCTTCGCCTGGTACGCGCTCGACTACTACTCGCGCGCCTCGCAGCTCGAAGCGCGCCTCTCGCAGGCGCAGCTCCAGGCGCTGCGGATGCAGCTCAACCCGCACTTCCTCTTCAACACGCTCAACTCCGTCTCCTCGCTCATGTACACGGACGTCGAGGCCGCCGACGCCATGCTGGCGCGCCTCTCCGAGCTGCTGCGCCTCACCATCGACCGCGATCTCAAGCAGGAGATCCCGCTCGAGCAGGAGCTGGAGCTCGTCCGCCGCTACCTGGAGATCGAGAAGATCCGCTTCGAGGAGCGGCTGCGCGTGACCATCGACGTCACGCCGGAGGCCATGGGGGCCTTTGTGCCGAGCCTGGCCTTGCAGCCGCTGATCGAGAACGCCATCCACCACGGCATCGCGCCGCGGCGCGAAGGCGGCGCCATCGAGATCCGCGCCGGCCGCGACGACGGGCAGCTCCACCTCTCCGTCGCCGACGACGGCATCGGCGCGCGGCAGCAGCCGCGCGAGCGCATCGGCCTGGCGAACACGCGCGCGCGGCTCGAGCAGCTCTACGGCGCGGCGCAGCGGCTGACGCTCACCGACGTCGCGCCGCGGGGCTTCCGCGTCGACATCGTCATTCCCTACCGGACGGAGGCGCGCGCGTGAACACGGTCATCGTCGACGACGAGCGCCTGGCGCGCGAGAAGATCCGCTCCATGCTCGCGGCGCACGACGACGTGCGCGTGGTCGGCGAGTGCGCGGACGGCGCCGAGGCGGTGGCGGAGATCCGGCGGCTGAAGCCCGATCTGGTTTTTCTCGACGTGCAAATGCCCGGCGTCGACGGCTTCGACGTCCTGCGCCGCCTTCGCGGCGCGGCGCTGCCGGCCATCGTCTTCGTCACCGCGCACGACGAGTACGCCGTGCGCGCCTTCGAGGTCGAAGCGGTCGACTACCTGCTCAAGCCGTTCGATCGCCGCCGCTTCAACGAGGCCCTGCGGCGCGCGCGGCGGCGCCTCGACGGCGAGGCGCCGGTGGACGCCGACCGCCTTCTCGCGGCGATCGAGCAGATGCGCGCCACGCGCTGGTCGCGCTTCGTGGTCAAGGGGCGCGACCGCATGACGCTCGTGCCGATCGCCGACGTCGATTGGATCGAGGCCGACGGCAAGTACGTGCGCCTGCACTGCGGCAGCGCCAAGCACCTGATCCGCGAGTCGATCGGCGAGGTGGAGAGCCGCCTCGGCAGCGAGGAGTTCGCGCGCATCCACCGCCGCACGATCGTGAACCTGCGCAAGGTGAAGGAGATCTACCGCGGCTTCGGCGGCGACTACATCGTGGCCCTGAGCAGCGGCGCCAAGCTGACGGTGAGCCGGCGGTACTGGTCGAAGATCCGGCACCTGGGCGGGCTGCGGTGACCCCGTGTCATCCCGAGCGCAGCGAGGGACCCCCTGCGGGCCGGGGGTTCCTCGCCGTCGTTGCGGCTCGGAATGACACCCGTCATCCGCGCCGTTACGCGAGCCGTGAAGCTCGTCCCGCTCGCCCTCATGCTCCTCCTCTTCGCCGCGGCGGCGAAGCCGCCCGCGGTCACGCTCGACGTCAAGGATGAAGACGTCCGGGTTATCCTCAAGTCGATGCAGAAGCAGTGCGCGATCAAGAATCTGATCATCGACCCGAACGTGTCGGGCAGCGGGACGTTCTACTTCAAGGACGTGCCGTGCCGGACGGCGTTCGACGTCGTCTTCCGCACCATGGGGCTCGCCGCCGAGTACTCGGACGACGTCGTCGCGGTCGAAAAGAAGAAATGAAGGCGAGCCACGCGGTCAAAATCGCCGTGGTGGTCGTCATCGCCGGCGCCGTCATCGCGGTGCTGGCGTCGCCGCTGCGCCAGCAGCTCACCATCTCGCATGCCCGCGCGTTGGTGACGAGCGAGCGCGCGCACGTGCAGTCGCTCTGGTGGACGCCGCTCGTTCTCGTGCTCGCCTACGGCGTCGGCTGCATCTTCGCCATCCCGGCCACCGTCTTCATCGCCGTGGCCGGCGCGCTGTGGGGGTGGAAGCTCGGCCTCGCCTACGCGATCGCCGGCGGGATGCTCGGCGCCTCGCTCTCCTACTTCCTAGGCCGCTACCTCGGCGAGGGACTGCTCGAGCGCTTCGGCAAGGCGGGCGCGGCGGTGAAGCGGCAGATCGAGCGCGCCGGCTTCCAGACCATGCTCATCATCCGCCTCATCCCCGGCCCGCCGTTCGCCATGTGGAACTACGGCGCCGGCGTGGCGCGCTTCCCCTTCGGCGTCTACTTCGTGGCCACGCTCCTCGGCACGCTTCCCGCGCACTTCGTTTTCGTCTATTCGGCGGACGCGCTCTTCAGCGGAACGATGACCGAGCGCGACGCGCTGATCACGCTGGCCAAGGTGGCGGCGCTGCTGATCGCCTTGGCGCTGATTCCGACGCTGATCAAACGGTTCACGCAACGACGGGCGGACGCTGTCCGCCCCTACCGGTAGGGACGCACGGCGTGCGCCCCCGGAAGTGCACCGAGTCGTGTGCTATATTGATCAACCCGCACCGGCGGGACTCATGATCGAGATCCAAATCGTCCCGAGCGACATCCGTCGCAGCGTGCGCTACGTCTTCTTCGACCGGCGGCGCGTGGTCTTTGCGATCGTCGGACTCACGCTCCTCCTGGCCGGCCTCATCGGCTCGATGGCCGCCGCGCCCACCGTCATCCGCCGCGTCTACAAGGACAACTTCCTCAAGAGCATGCGCGTGGAGCGGGACATCCAGCGCGAGCGCCTGAACGAGAACGTGCAGCAGATGTCGTCGCTCGAGCGCAGCCTCGAGGAGCACCGCATCCGCGTCGAGAAGCTGATCACGATCTACGGTCTCGACCGCGACCTCGGCAAGGGCGGCTTCTCCATCCCCGGCATCAAGAGCGACTCCACCAACGTCCAGCTCGACGACGCTCACCGCCGCGAGGCCGGCCTGCGCGTGGCCATGCGCCGCCTGCAGCTCCAGATCGAGCTGCTCCAGCAGTACGAGCGCGCCAACGCCGACATGGTCCGCCACACGCCGTCGATCCTCCCGCTGCCGGCCGACCAGTTCGTCCTGACCTCGCCGTTCGGCGTGCGCATCTCGCCGTTCACGCGCGCCGCCGACTTCCACAAAGGCCTCGACCTCTCCGCGCCGACCGGCACGCCGGTCTACGCCGCGGCCGACGGCGTGGTCAGCTTCGCCGGCCGCTATCCGATCCGCGACAGCGTGGCCTGGTGGCGCTTCGGCAACGTCGTCACCATCAATCACAACGACCGCTTCGTCACCATCTACGGCCACTGCGACACGATCAAAGTGCACGCCGGGCAGCAGGTGAGGCAGGGGGAAGTGATCGCCACGGTCGGCTCGACCGGCTGGAGCACGAACTCGCACCTGCATTACGAAGTGCGCAGCACGCTCGAGCAGGCCGGCGTCTATCAGCCGATCGATCCGCGCATTTACATTCTCAATTACCAGTGGTCCAATGAAGCATCGCTGTTGATGAAGTCGAGGACGTCGAAGGAGTACAAAGACTTCGATCCGCTGCCGCCGGCGTTTGTCGGGAAGAGGAGAGGGTGATGAGCGCAGCCGCCGATCAAGCGAATTTCCCCACCATGATCATCCCGCGCGGAACGGAGATCCGCGTGAACCCGCAGGGACAGCTCTCGATCAAGACGCCGGGGAATCTCGTGATCCAGAACTCCGGCAACTACTCGGAGATCGAGTCGACGAACGGCTCGATCAGGATCGAGGAGAACGTGACGGTCGAGGCGGTGTCGATCCGCGCCGGTCAGGCCTGCTTCATCCAGGGGACGCTGACGGCGTGGAAAGTCCACGCCAAGCGGATCACGCTCGAGGATCGCGCCCGCGCCTTCATCATGCTGCAGGAGTCGGAGCAGCTCGACCTCGCCAAGAGCGCGCGCCTCGTCGGCAACTTTGCCAACGAGAAAGAGCTGTTTTTCATGATGGGGAAGTTCAGCCCGCAGCTGAAGGAGCTTCCCGGCCCCGTCGACGTGCACAGCCCGCAGCAGATCGAGCAATCGTCGCCCGGCTCGACGACGCAGCGCTCCATGCCCGCGCTGAGCCCTGATCTGGTGGCCGCGGAGCACCTCCGCGCCGCGCAGTCGCTGCTGGAGCGCGAGATCGGCCGCTCGGACCTCGCGCCGGCCGAGGCGGAGGCGCTGCGCGAGCTGCTCTACGCCCTGCGCGAGCGGAACCTGACGCGCGTCGGCAGCATCTACCGCGACGCGTTCTCGGAGCTCAGCGCGCCGAGCGCGACGCTGAAGCAGGCGTACGAGCATTTGGCGATGTGGAGTGCGGCGGCCATGCCGCCGCTGTGACAGCGCCGGCATGGCCGGCGCACTCCACATGTTCACGCCTCGAACGCGTTCGGAATGAAGCGCACCACGAACCGCCACCCCGTCCAGTACAGCGACACGATGTCGTAGCGGAGCTGCACCGGCCGCCGCTCGCGGGCGAGAAGCATGTCGCCGAGGCGCACGAGCTGCTCGCGTTTGCGCCAGCCGACCGCCTCGTGTCCTTCGCCGGCGGAAAACGACTGCCGCGTCTTCACCTCGGCGATGACGAGCGTGCGGCCGCGGCGTAACACGAGATCGATCTCGCCGCCGGCCACGCGGACGTTGCGCGCGACCACGCGGTAGCCGCGCAGGCGGTAGAGCCACCGCGCCCGCCACTCGCCGAGTCGCCCGAGCCGCGCCGCGGAGATTCGCATCGCGGCCGAGGATACCTCGGAACTACAATCGCGCCGTGCTCCCTCTCTCCGACCACAACCCCAGCCGCACCACGCCCGTCATCAACATCCTCCTCATCGCGGCCAACGTCTTCATGTTCTTCTGGGAGCTTTCCCTAGGACCGCGCCTGGAGCCGGTGCTCTTCGACGTGGCCTTCATCCCGGCGCGTTTCTGGATCCTGCCGATTCACCCCGTCAACGTCGTCGGCATCTTCGTCTCCATGTTCCTGCACGGCGGCTGGCTGCACCTCGGCGGGAACATGCTCTACCTCTGGATCTTCGGCGACAACATCGAGGACCGCCTCGGCCACTTCCGCTATCTCCTCTTCTATCTCCTCTGCGGCATCCTGGCCACGCTTGCGCACGCCGTCTTCAATCCGAGCTCGCGCATGCCGTCCATCGGCGCGTCGGGCGCGATCGCCGGCGTCCTCGGCGCATACCTGCTGCTCTTCCCGCGCGCGCGGGTGACGACGCTCATCCCCATCTTCTTCTTCATCACCGTGCGCGAGATCCCCGCGGTCATCGTCCTGGGACTCTGGTTCGTGCTGCAGCTCTTCGTCGGCGTGGCCTCGCTCGGCGTGGCCGAGGCGCAGCAGTCCGGCGGCGTGGCCTACTTCGCGCACATCGGCGGCTTCGTCGCCGGCATGGCGCTGATCGCCCTCATGGGCGGCATGCGCCGGCGCCCGCGCGCGATCCCGTACGGCGACTACTGGCGCTGACGCAGCGTGCGCGCCGCCTCCTCGGGATCGACGACGTTCACCGCGCCGCCGGCGCCGACTTCGTAACCCGCGAGCCCCGACAAACGCGGGATCACGGCCACGTACCAGTGCGCGCGCGGCTCGCCCGGAAATGTGTTGACGATCCAGTTGAACCCCGGCGCCACGCTGCGTGACGCCCGCGCCGCCGACTGCAGCAGTGCCGCGAGCTCGTGCGGGGCGCCGGCGTCGTGCTCGTGCGCGCGCGGCACGATCCACTGCTCGTACGCGTGCGCGGAGCCGCGCGGGGCGATGACGCGATAGTGCTCGCTCTCGCGCACGAGCGGCTCGCCGTCGATCGCGCAGAGGGGACAGCGCGGTGCGCGCGCGAACGCCGCCGCCTCGGCCGCGAGCCGCGGCGGAACGAACGGCGTGCCTAGGATTTGGGAGTGCGCGTGCGCGAGAGAGGCGCCGGCGGCGCGGCCGTCGTTCTTGAAGATGATCGCCGGCGCAAGCGCGCGGGCCCGCATCAGCCAGGCGTCGACGACCTCCGCGGCGTTGGCGATGTCTTCGAAGCGTCGATCGTGCTCGGCCGTCTCGACGACGATCTCGTGGCGCTCGGTGAGCGGGTACTTGTTCGGAAAGATGCGGATCGACCACGGGTCGCCATCGCGCCAGATCTCCGGCGGCGTCTCGCGCTCGTTGCCTGGGCAGAAGGGACAGGCGCCGCCGTCCTCCATGCCGCGCGCGCCGGGCCGCTGCAAGCGCTCCGGCGCGAGGAGCACCGGCGCGCCGGTGATCGGATTGCGGCGGATCACTTTCGCTCCAGATGCCGCGCCATATTCAAGCGCTGCTCGATCCCGAGCAGCGCGAATGTCACCATCAGCAGCGCCAGCCATTCCGGGATCGTGAAATCGCCGAAGCGCAGCGACGCCCAGCCATTCGTGAAGACGATGTACGAGACGATGGGGAAAACGATCAGCGCCAGCACGAACTCGCCGCGGCCGACGGCCTCGTACGAGCGCTCGCGCCATGTCGCCTCGATCTGCGTGCCGAGATAGCCGTTGAGCATGACCAGAATGATCGTCGTGATCGTCAGCCCTTCGGCGACGCCGCTGCCGTAGAGCCAGCACGCGGCCACGGCCGTGTCCGACACGCGGTCGGCGGCGTGATCGAGGAAGTCGCCGAAGCGGCTGCTGAGATTTTTCGCGCGGGCGACGATGCCGTCGAGCGCGTCGGCCAGGCCGCCGATCGCGATCAGGACGATGGCGACGAGGAACAGCGAAGGCCGCCGTCCGCCCATGGCTAAACAGAACGCGCCGCCGAGGTTGATGGCGAGCGCGAGCAGCGTGATGGCGTTCGGCGACAGCGGAATCCGCCGCGCGGCCGGCAGCAGCCAACGGTTGAGCCGGTCGCGCCAGACATTCACGCCGGGCATTTTAGAGCGCTAATGGCGCGTTCCCTCGCGAGTCCAATGCAGGTCCTCCGCACCGCAATATTCGCATTGCTGTTCGCATCGCCGGCGTTCGCCTATCGCGTCAGTGTCTGGATTCCGCCGTGGGACCAGAGCGCGCTCACGTCGATTCAGTTGCACAAAGCCGACGAGTCGAACCCGGTCTGGTACAGCTGGAACGCCGACGGCACGATCGCGAAGAACTGGAACGCGGAGAACAACACTTGGCGCGCGGCCATGACCGGCAGCGCCCTCGTGCCGACGATCCAGAACGTCGTCAACAAGAGCTTCGACGCGAACGCCGTGCAGACAATGCTGGCGACGGCGCCGTCGCGCGAGGCGCATGCCGAGGCGGTGTTCCAACTCGTCGTGGGGAACGCCTTCGACGGCATCGACGTCGACTACGAGCGCATCCCCGCCTCGTCGCGGGCGAATTTCACCGCCTTCATCCGGACCCTCGGCGCGAAGCTCCACGGCGCCGGCAAGAAGCTCTCCGTCACCGTCTACGCGAAGACCGCCGACGTGACGTGGAACGGCGCCGGCGCGGAGGATTGGGCGGCCATCGGCGGCGCGGCCGACAGCGTCAAGATCATGGCCTACGACTACCACTATTCGTCGACCAGCGCCGGCGCGATCACGCCGCTCGACTGGCTCGACAGCGTCGTCACGTACGCGGAGGGGACGATCGCGAAGTCGAAGATCATCGTCGGCCTGCCGTGGTACGGCTACGACTGGTCGGCGACGGGCGGCACGACGGCGTCGTACGCGTCGGCCACGCAGGTCGCGCTGAACAACGGCGTGACAATCGGCCGCGACGCCAACGGCGAGGCGACGTACACCTACAACGGGCACACGGTGTTCTTCCAGGACGCCGCGAGCTACGCCAAGAAGGTCGATCTCCTCAAGCAGAAGCACAGCGGCGTGGCCGGCTTCGCGCACTGGGCCTCGGGCGTCGAGGACCCGGGCGTCTGGAACGTGATCAAAGGCAACGGCGTCCCCGCGCCCGCGCAGCCGCCGCCTCCGGCGCCCGCGGCCGACTTCAGCATCACCGGGCCGAACGTGCTGACGGTGACGCTCGGCGGAGAGACCGTGGGCGACTATCGCGTGACGGCGATCAACGGCTTTTCCGGAACGCCTGCGATGACCGTGCTGCCGAGCGCCTTCAACGGCGTGCTGGCGCCGCAGGCGCCGCTCTCGCTGCGCGTGGCCGCGCCGGCGTTCACGACGCCGGGCACGTACCAGGTGACGCTGCGCTTCACGAGCGGCTCGCTCGTGCACGACGCGGTGGTGACGATCTTGGTGAACGGGCAGGTGAGGCGCCGCGCGGCGGCGCACTGACAGCGGCGGCATGGCCGCCGCACTCCAGATCAGTAGATGATCACCGTGTCGCTCACGTTGGCCATCTGATACAGCTTGGCGATGTCGTCGTCGCCCAGGCGCACGCAGCCGTGCGACACCGACTGCCCGAGCTTCTCCGGCTCGTCGGTGCCGTGGATGCCGTAGCCGTCGCCGAGCTCGAGGCGATACTTGCCGAGCACCTTGTCGTAGTGGCGCTGCTTGGTGTCGACCGGCGGGACCACGATGGCGTCGCCCGCGGTGATGGTCGTCCCCGCCGGCAGCTCGCGCTCGTTCGTTCCATCGCTGACCACGACCGTGTTGCCCTTCACCTTCAGCACCTCTCCGCCGCTGCTCTGGAAGAAGGACCAGAAGCCGTCGTTGCTGCGGGCCGGCTGCCCGGTGCGGGCGTCGAGCGTGTCGCCGCGATTGAGGTGCACGACGCGCATCCCGTTCTTGCGCGCCTCCTCGACATAGTGCCAGTCCGGCGGCACCCACTGCGGGTTCTCTTCTTTCGAGACGACGCGCAGCTTGCCGATGGGCGTGTCGAAGACGACGGTCTTTCCGTCGACGGCGAGCGTCGTCCCCTTGCCGGTCGAGCAGACCGCCTCGAAGAGCGTCTGCCCGCCGCGCTTGAGCCAGAGCTTGTTCTCCGCCGTCGACACGACGATGGTTTGCCCCGTGTCCGGCACGTCCGAGCTCTGCTGCGCGGCGCTTTGAATCTTCGACTGCAGAGTGCTGACCTGCGTCGCGCGCGCCGCCGCCTGGCCGCGCAAGGCGTCGGCTTTGCTGCCGGTGCGCTCGGCGATCATCTGATCGATCACCGACAGGCGGTCGAGGCGGCGCAGGTCGCGCACGTTGATCGCCTCGCCGGCGACCGCGATCGCCGCCAGGCCGAGCGCCAGCACCAAGAGCGCCCACGATCCGAGAAATCCAACCCAGCGTCGCATGGCTAAAAGATGTACACCCGTGTCTCCGTGGAAATTCGCGGCCAGATCGCGGCGAGGTCGGCTTCGGACACCATGAACGAGCCCGGCTTCGGCCCCTGCAGCGGCGAGTCGGGCGGCGGCGGCGTGTGGATGACGTAGTTGTTGCGGAGGACGAGGACGTAGCGGCCGAGGCCGTTGTGGACGCTCTGCTGCCGCGCCGGCTGGTTGGTCATCGCATCGAGCCACGCCGGGACGTTCCAGTTGTAATCCGTCTCCTTGCCGACCACCGTGAAGGCGCCCTTGAGCGGGACGAACGTCCAGGTCCGCCCGTCGCTCGCCTTGATGGTGCGCTGCTCGCCGACGACGACGTCGCATTCGCGCACGACATCGCGCCCCAGGCGGAACTGCATCTTGTGTTTCGCGGTGTCGATGGAGAGATAGAACTGCGAGCCCTGCAGGGCGCGGAGGTAGTCCATCCGCCCGTCGAGCTCCTTGGCCAGCTGCTCGCGCGTCAGGTCCATCTGCGCGAGCTCGTCGCGCATCCGGTCGAGCTCCGCCGGCGAGCTCTCGCTGTGCTTGAACAGTAGCGCCGTCTTTTCGTCGATGGTGTCGCGCTGCTGCCGCGCGTAGAGGAACGTCCCCATGGCCAGGGCGAGCAGAAGGAGATTCAGCCACAGCGGTGGCCTGGGTGAGCGTCGGCGCTCTTTCACACGGTTCAGTTAGGCGAACGACGTGCCAAGGAGAGAGTTGCCGGGCCGCGCGAGAGCGCGGCCCGGTCCGACACTCACGAACCCCCTGTCGCCAAACAAAGGAGCTTTCGTGTCATGAAAACGATACCGCATCTTCTCCGCGGCGTCATCCCGCGCTTCAGGACTGACTCTTCACGAACTCGTTCATGACCGCTTCGCGCAGCAGGGCGGGCGGCACGGCGCCCTGGGCCAGCAGGAAATCATGGAAGCGCTGGCGGTTGAATTTCTCTCCGAGCGTGCGCTCCACGTCGGAGCGGAGCTCCATCAGACGTGAGTAGCCGACGAAATACGACGGCGCTTGGCCGGGCGCCCAGAACGTGTAGCGCTCCACTTCCTGGCGAGCCATGGCCGGCGAGTCGACCACCTGCTGCTCGAGGACGTAGTACGCCTGCTCGCGCGTCATCCGGCCGAGCTGCAAGCTGGGGTCGAGAAACGCGCGCGCGGCGCGCAACAAGCGGTGCTGCAGGGCGATGAGCTGTCCGTCGAGCGGCTCGTACGGCTTCATCTCCGCCTCGGCGTAGAGCGCCCATCCCTCGACGTTGACGCTGTTCAGGGCGAAGAGCACCCGCGCCTGCGAGACGCCGTTCTCCACCATGGCCGAGAACTGCAGTTCGTGGCCGGGGCGACCCTCGTGCGCCGTCAACGTCCACGACGCCGCATCGAAAGTGAAGTCGTCGAAGCCGACGCTCCCTTTCCCTTTCTCATCCGGAACGCGCAGCGGCAGCACGAACTGTCCGCGCTCGCCGGTGTTGCCGATTAGGCGCGGCGGATTCATGTGCGGCGCCGGAACGGCCGCCGTCTCCGCCTCGCTGGCCAGGCGGAACTGCATCTGCCGCTCCGGCAGGGTGATGATGTGCTGCTCGCGGATGATCGACTCGATCTGCTTGATCCGGGCCTCGTAGCGCGGCAGGATCTCGTCGCCTTTGAACTGTTCCTTCTTGAGCGCGCGGATGACGCTCTGGTAGTCGGTGGCCTGGATGCCCTTTTCCTTTGCCACCATCGGCGCCAGCGTGTTCATCTCGTTCTGGATCTCGCGGAAGGCGGTCTTGGCGCGGCTGATCAATTCCTCGACGGGCATGTCGACGCCCGACTGGCGGAGCTGGAACCGATAGAGCTCCTCGGGGAGGCGGAAGTCCGACGTCGTGCGCGGCGCGACCTCCGCGCGCAGGAAGTTCTCGTAATCGGCGATCTGCTTTTTGAGCTCGGCAAGCGGCGCCTCCGCGCCGGCGATCTTGAATTCACGGAAGAGCTGCTCGACGCCGGTCACGTAGCGGGCGCTGTTGCCCATGTCCTTTTCGAGGTTGTCCTTGAACGGCCCGGTCAGCCCCGGGTCGCTCATGTGCGCCCGCGTGTACGCCATGGCCTGCGCCGTGAGCGGCGTCGTGCCGGGCTCCATGCCGGTGTATTTGCGCAGGCGGACCAAGGCCGCGGGGCGGCGCTCGGGCGCGACGCGCTCGTCGAGCAACGCGCGAATGCCCTGGAAGATCGTCTGCGGGATGTCGAAGTACGGGAGCTGATACTTGGCGCCGAGGCGGATGCCCTCGATGTTTTGATTGGCGGAGTCGATGAGGATGTGCAGATCCTGGCGCACGGCCGGATCGGTCTCCGTGGTCAGCTTCGCCTGGAGCTGCTTCACGGCATCGCGCAGCGCCGCCTCGGTGCGTTGGTTGATGTCGAGCGGAAGCGCGGTGACCTCGGCGTCATGCCCTTCCACGCCGAGGCGCGAGGCGCCCTCCGGCCCGAATCGGACCAGGACATTGAGGAGAATCTTCGCGTCCTCGTTGCTGCGCGCCACCCACGCCGGCGGCTTGGTCTGGCTTGCGGCGGGGAGAGCGGCGGCGAGAAGAAGGACGGCGGCAAGGCTAGCTCTGCGCATGTGCCACCTCTACGAAGCGGGCCGCGAAATGTTGTGACGAAGCCGTAGTCCGCGTGAAAACATTTCGCGCCGCCCACCTCGGGAGACTCAGGTCAGAATCAGACCGGCAATTCTCTCGAAATGATCGCGATTGCGCGTAAGGAGCGGAAACGATCGGGAAACACAGATCGCCGCGATGAGATAGTCGGCCATCCCGATTCCGCGGCCACGGACCTCGAGGTCGAGTCGCATAGCCGCGGCAAGTCTGGAGGCGCTCTCGTCGAGCGGCAGGATCAGAAGGGGCCGGAGGATCCGCTCGACCTTTTCTTTCTCACGCGCCGTTCGTGCACCGCTCAAAAGCTCGAATGCGGAAATCACAGTCGTGGCCAGCGACCGTGCGGTGATCTCCTGCGTGACGCGCTGCCGGAACGGCTCATGGCCGCGGAGCGCATCGATCAGCACGTCGCTGTCGGCGACGATCACCGCCACCGCCGGCGAGCTTCGCGGATCGAAGTGGTCATTCTCTCCGCCGAACGGTCGGAGAGAGAGCCGATGGCGGCGATCGCGTCACGGACCGCTTCATCGGATCGATCCATTCGCTCTAGATAGAGGTCAACGGCTTCCTGGACGATGCGCGAGAAGCCTTTTTCCCCGCGGCGCCCGGCGATCTCCATTAGGCGCGCCCGCTGCTCGTCGGTGATCTCGATCGTGGTCCTCATGCATATGCATGCAACAGTCGAGTCAGGTCTGAATTCCTCCGTGCTAAGGCCGACACCGCATCCGCGGCCAGAAGAAACCTTTCTTCGTAACGTCATGGGCTTTCGGCCGCACATCGACGTACGCCAGTCTGTAGATCTGCGGTAAGTCGAGCGGCTCGCAATGGTCACCGGCGGATAACCACCACTCGTCCCCACTGTGGATGGACTGATGCGACGGCTCCGGAATGCCGATCCGAATTCCGTCCTCTTCGCGCCGGATCAACAGCACGGCGCTGGGCCGGTCGCTCGTCATGATCAATTCCTGATCGCGCATCACCTGATGATCGCGAACCCGCGCGGCCCTCCCACAGAAGGATGGCGAAGACAACGCGAAACATCGTTCAGTTGGCGAGGGCCGTTCCGGACCTCCGCGTCAACCGCCAAATGATCGCCAGCAGCAGCAGCGCGATCCCGAACGTGCAGACGATCGTCGCCCCCGTCGGCAAATCGGCCTGGAACGAGATCATGATGCCGATCGCGCTCACCACCGCCCCCATCGTCCAGCCGATGGCCAGGCGCTTTCCGATCGAGCTCGCGAAGAGCATGGCCGCGACCGACGGCACGATCAGGTACGAGAACACCAGCAGCACTCCCGCGATCGCCACCGACGACGTCACCACGAAGCCGAACGAGGTGTAGAAGAGGAAGTCCCACAGCTTGATGCGCGGGATCTGCTCGCCCATGGAGATGGCCAGGAACTTCTTCCGGAAGACGTAGTGGAAGAGGCCGACGATGGCGTAGAGCGCCGCCGTCTTCGCCACCGTGAACTTCGACACCGTCAGGATGTTCCCGACGAGCATGTCCTTGAGGTGCTCGGTCCCCTCGGGGGCCTTGCTCATGGCCAGGATCGCCGCGGCCGCGGAGACGGCGTAGACGATGCCGATGATGGCCTCCTGCGGGATGCGCGTCTCGCCGTGTACGCGCGTGAAGGCGAAGATCGCCGCGCCGAGAATGGTGAACCCGAGCGACCAGAAGTAGGTCACGTTCGAGTGCAGGTCGTGCCCGGCCAGATACGCGATCGTCGTGCCGAGCGCGGCGATCTGCGCCAACGAGAGGTCGACGAAGATGACGCCGCGCTCGACGACGTGCACGCCGAGGTAGGCGTGGATGCCGGTCAGAATGAGACCGGCCAGGAGCGGGAGGTAGAGAAATCCGATCAGTTCTACGGTCACTGCAGTGCCTTCACCAGATTCGCGATGTTCGTATCGACGGTTTGGATGTAATCGTCGGTGCCGCTCTTCGCGCCGCCGACGGAGGGGTATAGCACGACCAGCTTCGCGCCCGTGCGCTCGGCGATCGACTGCGGCGTCTTGGCGTCGAAGTACGGCTCCATCAGGATCGCCTTCACGTGCTGCGCCTTCATGAGGTTGATGAGCTCGAACGTGTGCGACGGCGACGGCGGCACGCCCGGCTTCGGCTCGACGTAGTTGACCACGTCGAGGCCGAAGTGCTTGGCGAAGTTCGGCCAGGAGGCGTGATAGGTGACGACCTTCGCGCCGCGGTACGGCGCCATCGCCGCCATCCAGCGCTTGTTGGCGTCGTTGATCCTGATCTTGAACGCGTTCAGGCGCTGCGCGAAGTAGGGCGCGTCGGCGGGGCGGAGCTCGGCGAGCTTCTGCTCGATCTGGATGGCCATGCGCACGGCGTTGGCCGGATCGAGCCAGTAGTGCGGGTTGCCGAGCGGATGGACGTCGCCCATGGAGCGGTTCACGACCGTCGGCCGGTCGAGTATCTCCACGCCGTGCGAGACGTCGAGATAACCCTTCGTGCCGGGACGGATGTTGGCGTTGCGGCTCTGGTCGAGCAGCGGCGGCAGCCAGCCGATCTCCAGCTCCAAGCCGACCACTTCGAGCAGGTCGGCGTTACGGAGCAGAAGGAGAAAGCTCGGCTTCGGCTCGACGAAGTGCGGGTCCTGGTAGCCGCGCGCAATGGCGGTGACGTCGACGCGGTCGCCGCCGACTTCCTTCGTCAGCGAGGCGAGGTCCTGGATGGTGGTGACGACTTTGAGCGGCGCGGCCGAGAGGCTCGCTGCCCCCATCAACAGTGCTGCGAACATGAGTTTCTTCATTGAGGTCTCCTAAAAAGCGTGCGCGCCGTGCGCGCCGATGGCGAATTGCAGTTGCAAGAGAAGCTCGTTGGCGGTCTTGACGTCGCCGTACCGCGTGCGCCGGAGCTGCCCGCGGATCTGGCTGAACTCCGACGGCCAGAAGGTGAGGGTGGCGGAAAGGCCGCGGTCGCGCGTGCCGGGGGCGACTTGCGGGAGGCTGGGCGTCTCGTCGGCGGCGTCGACGCGCACGCCGGTGAACCAGCGCTGGGCGAGCTGGTAGTCGAGCGAGGCGTAGAAGCCGCGCAGCGTGCGGTCGAAGTCGTCGCGCTTGTTGGCGATCCCTTCGAGCCGGGCGATGAGGCCGCGGTACAGCCCCTGCTGCAGCGGCTTCCAGCGGTAGGTCACGTCGACGCCGCCGAAGGCGCTGTGGCCGCCGGCGATGGTGCCGCGCGCCCAGCTCGTGCCCACTTCGACGTTCGAGCTCTCGGTGATGTCCTTGAACGCTTTGAGATGCGTGTTCCAGGCGACGTCGCTCGGATTCTGCCGCTCAAACATGCCCTCGACGTCTCCGGAGTAGACCTCGCCGGTCGCTTCGAGGAAGGCGAAGGAGTTGGGGAAGGCCTTCGAGACGGAGAGGCCGTCGCCGTGGAACTGTTCGTCGGTGAAGAAGTTGTGGATGACGAGCGGCTGGTCGGTCCACGGCCGCACATGCGCGTGCCAGGTGTTGGCCTTGCCGAACATCGCCTTGAATTTGCCCGCCTTCGCGGTGAGGTCCCACGGCAGGGTGACGAATTGCGCGTAGCCCTCCTCGACTTCGATGCCCTCGGGGCTGACGGAGAGGAAGAAGTTGCCCTTCATGTACGGATCGACGAAGGCCTGGAACGAGACCTCGGCCTCGTCGAGCTTGAACGGCGAGCGCGGGTCGTACGGATTGTTCTGTCCCGCATGGCCGAGGAAGTTGCCGATGACCGAGGTGTCGGGGTTGAAGACTTTCGAGGCGGAGGGGTTGAACGTGTTGTTGACGGTTTGGACGTCGGTGAGCGCGGACGACGGCTGCGGCGCCGGCTGCGCGGCAGGGGCGACGTCGATCTTCGTCAGATCCTCCGACGCCGCCGGAGCCGCCGGAGCGCCCTTCAGTTTGTCGATCTCCTGGCGAATCTGCGCCACTTCCTGCGTGAGCGTGTCGAGCCGCTTCTCGAGCTGGCTGACGCGATCGTCCGCCGTCTGCGCGGCGAGCGGCAGAGCGGCGAAAAAAATCATGGGAAAAAGCACGCGATGACCGCGACGGATCATGGGTCTCCTCCTTGTTACGGACGGCGGGTGAGACGGCGCGTCAGACCGCGGGAGGAGCGCGGGAGGCGAGGGGAAGAGCGATCGAGGGCGACTGCCGCGAGATCGGCTGCGCCGCCACGACGTTGACGACGGCGGCCGGCGCCGGGATGGCGGGGGCGGTCGACGGGAGCTGCGTCGGGCCCGCGGCGCAGACGGCGCAGACGGCGCCGTTTCCGCCGGCCGGATGCGTGTGCACGGCCGGCTCGAGCGCCACGAAAAAGGCGATCGCGACGATGAGCAACGGCAGCCGGCGGAGCATCTTGAACATCAGAACATTCCCCGTAAGCGACGGCAAGCAATCGCTATTCCGCGCTGGAATAAGGCGTGAAACAGCCTCCTTTGCTAGGCGGAGGAGAAGCAGATGCCAGAGACCACCCACGCAGTACAGCAGATCACCGACGCGGATTTCGACCAGGTCATCAACGCCGGCAAGCCGGTGTTCGTCGACTTCTGGGCGCCGTGGTGCGGGCCGTGCCGGATCATCGGCCCGATCGTCGAGGAGCTCGCCCCCGACTACGACGGGAAGGCCGTCATCGCCAAGATGAACGTCGACGAGAACCAGGGCGTGCCGATGAAGTTCGGCGTGACGTCGATCCCGACGCTGCTGATGTTCAAGGACGGCAAGCTCGTCGACCGCGCCATCGGCGCGATGCCGAAGGCGAATCTGAAGGCCTTCATCGACAAGAATCTGTAACCAACCCGAAACCGAAACCGAGAAGGCCCGGCGGCGTCGCCGGGCCTTTTGCGTTTCGCTTATAAACTGCGCCCGTGCTCGCCGATCTCGACCAGCTCCTCCGCGCCCGCGCCATCGACACGCTGCTCGTCCCGATGCACGAGGTCCTGCATCCCGCCTTCCGCTGGATCAGCCGCGGGGCGAAGGTGACGAAGGGCTACGCCGTCAAACGCGCCGGCGAGGAGCCGCTCCTCGTCACCTATCCGATGGAGCGCGACGAGGCCGCGGCCACGGGGCTGCCGACGCGGCTCGTGCACGACTTCGATCACGACCGCATCTTCAAGTCGGCGCCCAACCCCGTGGCCGCGTACGGCGAGTTCTTCGACCGCGTGCTCCGCGACATCGGTTCCGGCCCGAACCTCGCCTTCGCCGGCAATCTCCCGATCCACCTCTATCTCGGCATCGCCGACGCGCTGGCCGGGCGCGGCTGGAACGTCGTGCGCGCGACGGGCGAGGATCTCGTGCAGCTCGCGCGCAAGCGCAAGGAGCCGTGGGAGATCGAAGCGATCGCCTCGGTGGGCGAGCGGACGGAGCAGGTCGTCGACCGCGTTCGCGAGGTGCTGCGCGCCGCGATCGTCGAGGACGGCCACGTCCTCGATCGCGGCGAGGTGCTGACCCTCGGCCATCTCAAGCAGCTCGTCTCGAGCGAGATCGCGCGCCTAGGCATGGTCGAGGATCACGAGACGATCCTGTCGCAAGGCCGCGACGCCGCCGTGCCGCACTCGCGCGGCGACGCGGACGCGCCCGTGCGGCCGTCGCTGCCGATCGTCCTCGACATCTTTCCGCTCGACCGGGAGAGCGGCTACTTCTTCGACATGACGCGCACCTTCTGCGTCGGGCCGGTTCCCGGCGAGCTGGCGCGGGTGCACGCGCATGTGCTCGAAGCGTTCGAGCTCGCGGAGACGACGATGGTCGCGGGGACGCCGGCGTCGTCATACCAAAGCCTCGTCTGCGACTTCTTCGAGGCCCGCGGCTACGCGACGACGCGCTCGAATCCGCAGACGCTCGACGGCTACGTCCACAGCCTGGGCCACGGCGTCGGCCTCGACATCCACGAGAAGCCGTTCTTCGGCCTCTCGGCGGCGAACCAGGACATGGTCGAAGCCGGCGACATCGTCACCATCGAGCCGGGACTCTACTTCCCCGAGCGCGAGATCGGCGTGCGCATCGAGGACACGTTCGTCGTGGCCGCGGATGGGCGGGTGGTGTCACTTTGCCGCGGGAGCCGCGGGCTCAGCCCCTGAGTATTTTTTCAGCGCCTTCGCCAGCGTGGCGCCTTTGAGGAACTCGCTCTTGCGATAGCCGTCGCCGTCGAAGGAGTAGACCGTCACGCCGCTGCTCTCCTCGAAGAAGAAGCGCGTGCCGTGCGCCGCCGCCGCGTACGTGACCTTCGTCTTCCCGTCGCCGGAGAGCGTAGCCATGAACATGGCCACGGCATGCGGGATGGCCGGCGGCGCGACGGCTTTCGGCGCGGGTGCTTTGGGCGCGGCGAATGCAGAGGCAGCAGCGAAAAACACGAGCAGTGCAGTCATGAAGCGGCGCATGGCGGGCATTGTAGAAGGAGAGGCCATGCCCACCACCTGGGAAATCGATCCGAACCACACCACGGTCGAGTTTGCAGTCAAGCACATGATGTTCACCACCGTCCGCGGGCGCTTCAAGGACGTGAAGGGGACGATCCAAGCCGACGAGAGCAATCCCTCGAATTCGTCGGTGAGCGTCGAGATCGCGGCGGCGAGCATCGACACCGGCGTCGCCGACCGCGACGGCCATCTCAAGTCCGCCGACTTCCTCGACGTCGAGAACTATCCGACGATCACATTCCGCAGCAAGCGCGTCGAAGGGGCGAGCGCGAAGGAAGGCGACCGCTTCAAGGTCACGGGCGATCTGACCATCCGAGGAACGACGCTGGAGGTAACGCTCGACTGCACGTACGGAGGGATGGGCACCGACCCGTGGGGCGGCACGCGCGCCGGCGCGCAGGCAACCGCGGAGATCGACCGCCGCGAGTGGGGACTGAAGTGGAATCAAGCCCTGGAGACGGGCGGGATTCTCGTCGGCAACAACGTGAAGATGGAGATTGAGGTGCAGGCAGTGAAAAAATGAGGGCGCGCCCTGCCCCCTGAAATGCGTACCTTCCTCTTCGCCCACGGCGCCGGCGGCGGCATGAACACGCCGTTCATGACCGCCGTCGCGCGCGGACTCGAGGCGCGCGGCATCGACGTTGTGCGCTTCGAGTTCCCGTATATGAAAGCGCGCCGGCGCGTGCCCGACCGCGAGCCGGTGCTGCTGGCCGCATGGCGCGACGTCGTCGCGGAGCACGGCGGCGGCGCGGCCGTCACCATCGGCGGGAAGTCGATGGGCGGGCGGATGGCCAGCATGGTCGCGGACGAGTTGGGAGTGCGCGCGCTCGTCTGCTTCGGGTATCCCTTCCACCCGCCCGGGCAGCCGGAGAAACTGCGCACGAAACACCTCGCCGCGCTGCGGACGCCGGCGCTCATCATCCAAGGCGAGCGCGATCCGTTCGGTACACCTGCCGAAGTCAATGGGTACGAGCTGTCGCCGTCGATCGAGATCGCGTGGCTTCCGGGCGATCACTCGCTCAAGCCGCGGGAAAAAGAGAACATCGCCCGCGCCGTCGACCTCGCCGCCGCCTTTATTGAAAGGCATTGATCTGGACGGCGTTTTGCGACAGATTTACGCAGATGCGACCAAAAGCCCTGGTCGTGGAGGACGAAGCGGTCACGCGGAAGCTTCTGCGCACTTTGCTCGAAGAGCACGGCTGCGCCGTCGATGAGGCGGTAGACGGGCAACAGGCCATCAACCTTCTCGCGCAGCACCAGTACGCCGTGGTGCTGCTCGACATCGTTCTGCCGCGGATCAGCGGGACGGCGGTGATGGATTACCTCATGCAGCGCGATCCGGCCATGCTCTCGCGAATCATCGTGGTGACGGGGATCAACGTCGCCGAGATCCGCAAGCTCTTCCCGACCGTCTGCTCCACGTTGGGCAAGCCGGTCATCCCCGCGCGCCTGCTGCAGGTCGTCCACGACTGCCTAAGCCGCGGTGACGCTCATTTCACGGGCGCCTGACGCCTCTCTCACGCCTGCAGCCCATCGCGCCAAACGGGTCAATTTTTTTCACGCAGCGGCGAACGGACCGCTGATGATGACGGACTATCTTGCTTAGCAACTGAGACGGCATACAACGCCGCTACCCTCCTCCGGAAGCGTGTTGTATGAGAGAGAGCTGGCAGGCCGGTGGAAGCGAGTCGCTTTCACCGGCCTGACTTTTTAAAGGTCCATCAGGAAGCGGTCCGCCGCGCCGCTGGCGTCGTACTCGGCCTGAAGATCGGTCTTGTGTTTCCACTCCGTCTCCGCCAGCTCCATGAACAAGCGTCCCAGCTCCGTGTCGGGCACGCGCTCCGCCATGAACCGGAAGTACGACTCCGAGTCGCGCTCGCGCTCCAGCGCAAGCTTCAGCGCCCGCGGCAAGTCGAGGTTCGTCGTCTCCGGCGGGATCTCCACCGTCGCCGGCTGCGGGTCGGGCGGAGCCTGGCCGATCGTCTCGCGGTATTTGCGCTCCATGCGCGCGCGGTGGATAAGCTCTCCGTCGGCGAGCTGCAGCAGGCGCTTGCGCACCTCCGGCGTCGCGGCGCGCTCCGCCAGCGTCTGGTAGTAGAGGCGCGTCTCCACCTCGGATTGGATGGCCTTGCGGAGGACTTCCTCCACGGTCGTCTCGAGCGGCTTCATGGGCGCGGCGCGATTCTACTCGCTGCCGCGGAAGAGGTCGGGATTCGGCGGGGCGTCGTCCTCGAACGGCGCGCTGCGCAGCGGCTGGCCGAGGCCCGTGCCGCCGGCCGTGCCCTTCTTTTCGATCCCGCCGTAGTACGGGCGCCAGCCCATCGGGCCGACCGGAAAGTTCGGCGGCACGACGAGGTCGCGCAACCCGACGACCGAGCGCGCCCGCGTGTCGATGGCCATCTCATAGTCGCGCGTCATGTAGATCGCATCCTCGGGACAGGCATCGACGCAATAGCCGCAGAACACGCAGCGCAGGAGGTCGATGTCGTAGCGCACGGGGAACTTCTCGCGCGTCCGCTCGTCCTCGCCGGCCTCGATGGTGATGCACTCCGCGGGGCACGCCGTCGAGCACATGTAGCAGGCCACGCAGCGCGTCGTGCCGTCCTCGCGCGTGGTGAGGATGTGCCGCCCGCGGAAACGCTCGGAGTAGACGCGCTTCACCTCGGGATACGAGATCGTCGGCAGCCGCTTCAGGTTGAAGAGGTTCTTCATCAGGTGACGGATCGTCACCACCATCCCCATCAGCACCTGCGGGATGATCAGCCGCTCCAGCACGCCCATGCGGGCTGCGGTGACCTTGACGACGCCTGGCGAGACTTTCGTGACTTGCATGTCAGCTCGGGCGCATGCTATGCGCCCCTACCGGTAGGGGCGCATAGCATGCGCCCCCTCAATGATCCAACTCCCCAGCAATGATGTTCAAGGACCCCAATGCCGCGATCGCATCCGGAATGGTCTGCCCGATGATCATGTCGGGGAACGCGGAGTAAATCTGGAAGCAAGGCGGCCGGCAGCGCACGCGGTACGGATTCTTCGTGCCGTCCGAGACGATGTAGAACCCGAGCTCGCCGTTGCCGCCCTCGACCTGGAAGTAGGTCTCGCCGACCGGTGGCTGGATCCCGTGCATGATCAGCTTGAAGTGGTAGATCAGCGACTCCATCTCGTTGTAGACCTTCGACTTCGGCGGCAGGGCCACGTAGGGGTTGTCGACGATGACCGCCCCCTCGGGCATGCCGCGGTCGATGGCCTGCTGGAGGATCTTGAGCGACTGGCGCATTTCCTCCATCCGCACCAGGTAGCGCGCGAAGGTGTCGCCCCCCTCGGCGATCGGCACGTCGAAGTCGTACGTCTCGTATCCGAGGTAGGGGCTCGTCTTGCGGACGTCGAAGGGGACGCCGCAGGCGCGGAGGCACGGGCCGGTGAAACCGTAGTCGATGGCCATCTCCGGCGTGATCGGGGCGATGCCGACGACACGGTCGAGGAAGATCTTGTTCTTGTCGACGAGCTTCTCCACGTCGTTGATGAACCTCGGAAGCATGTCGACGAGGCGCTGGGCGTTCTCGAGGAAGTTCGGCGGCGCGTCGACGGCCAGGCCGCCGATGCGGCAGTAGCTCGGCAACAGGCGCGCGCCGCAGCACGCTTCGATCAAGCCGTAGATCTCCTCGCGCGGCTGGAAGAGGTACCAGAAATTCGTCAGCGCGCCCATGTCGACGAGGTTCGTGCCGATGCAGACGAGGTGATCGGCGATGCGCATGAACTCCGACAGGATCAGGCGGATGTGCTGCGCGCGTTTCGGGACCTCGATGCCGAGGAGCTTCTCGACGGCCATGCAGTAGCCGACGTTGTTGATGAACGCGGAGCAGTAGTTGAGGCGGTCGGTGAAGGGAATGGCCTGCTGGTACGTGTGCGTCTCGCACGACTTCTCGAAGCAGCGGTGGAGGTAGCCGATTTCCTGGTCGGCGCCGATGATCGTCTCGCCGTCGAGCGTGACGACGATGCGCAGCGTGCCGTGCGTGGCCGGGTGCGAGGGCCCGAGGTTCAGCGTGACGCGCTCGAAGTCCGTGTCGACATCCTCGAAGCGCGGATCGATCTTCGGGATGATCTTGGCGACGTCCTTCTCCGTCAGCAGCCAGCGCTGCGCGGGGTCGTAGTCCTTGCGCAGCGCGTGGCCTTGGAAGGCCTCATGGGTCAGGATGCGGCGGAGGTTAGGGTGACCGTCGAACACGACGCCGTACATGTCCCAGACCTCGCGCTCGTACCAGTTGAGCCCTTTGAAGACACCGCTGCCGGTGGGGATCGACTCGTCCTCGCCAGCGCGCACTTTCAGCCGCACGCGCTCGTTTTTGTCGAGCGAGTAGAGCTGGTACATGACGTCGAAGCGCTGCGCGCGGCTCGGGTAGTCGACGGCCCAGAGGTCGAGCGGCAGCGTGTAGCCGGCGGACTTCAGCTTCGTCAGCACGTCGACGATACCCTCGCGCGGCACGATCAGCGTCGGGAGGTCCTGTCCGGATTCCTGTTCAACGCCAAGCGTTGCCGCGAGCTCCGCACCGCGCGCGTCCATCGCCGCGGCATCCGTCGGAACGTACGGCTCGCGGTTTGTCGGCGCGGGGCCGGTGTAGGGGATGGCGGAGTACTTCGTCAGCGTGCTCATCGTGCCCGCGTGTCATCCCGAGCGCAGCGAGGGATCCCCTTCGGCTGGGGGTTCCTCGCCGTCGTTGCGGCTCGGAATGACACAACCTTCCTCATAGACTCCCTCGCCGCAGCTCCCCGCGCTCGATCTTTTCTTTCAGTTTGAGGATGCCGTACATCAGCCCCTCGGGCGTCGGCGGGCAGCCCGGCACCCAGATGTCGACCGGGATGATCTCGTCGATGCCCTGCACGACGTGGTACATGCGGTAGAAGCCGCCCGAGGTCGCGCAGGCGCCCATGGCGACGACGTACTTCGGCTCCGGCATCTGGTCGTAGATCTTCTTGAGCACCGGCCCCATCTTGTCGACGATCGTGCCGGCTACGATCAAGAGGTCCGCCTGCCGCGGCGAGAAGCGCACGACCTCGGCGCCGATGCGGGCCAGGTCGTAGTGCGAAGAGACGAGCGACATGAACTCGATGGCGCAGCAGGCCGTGCCGAACGGCAGCGGCCAGAGCGAGTTGCCGCGCGCCCAGTTGACCATCGTGTCGACCTTCGTGGTGAGGTACGTCGAGCCGGCGAGGTCTTCGAGCTCGCGCTCCGACTCGCCCGGAAGCGTGATCAGCCCTTTTTCGGCCTGCTCGCCCGGGACTCGTCCCGCTTTGCGGGCGACGATGGAGTTGGGATTCTGAATGTCGGTCGGCATACGGCGGGCTCGCGATTCTATGACCTTGAGAAACGTTTCACAAGCGAAGCCTATTCAAGAAAAAGGCCTCAAGACGATCGGCGACGTGCCGGCTGCGCCACTGCTCGGCGACCTCGCGGCCACGTTTGCGCAAACGCGCACGCAGCTGTCCATCGCCGAGGAGCTCGATGAGCCGTTCGCCGAGCTCGACGGCGTTCTGCTCCGGCGCGAAGAGGGCGTAGTCGTGCGCGTCGTCGAAGGAGAGATACGACGGGATCGACGTCAACACCGTCGCCAGCCCCGAGGCCAGCGCCTCGGCGGCCGGCAATCCGAAGCCCTCCTCCTTGTGATTCGGCGCGAGCAGCACGTCGCAGGAGTGCATGAGGCGCGTCATCTCGCTCGTGGTCAGCGCGACGTGGAACTCGTCGACGCTGTCGAGCGGCTCTTCGCGCGACGGCGCCCACGGCGAGACGCGCACGAGCTCGAGCTTCTGGTGGAACCAGCGCGCGTGGGCGACGGCGCCGTAGCCTTCCTCGATGCCGCGGAGGTCGGCCTGCGACTGCCCGACGAGGAGCACGCGTGGCGGATCGTTCTCGGGCGGGATGTGCGGGCGGTAAAACTCGTCGTCGACGAGCTGGCCGATGAAGGTGACGTCGTCTGTGAATTGCTTACAGATCGGGATGAGCGTCTTCGACACGACGAGCTTCGGGATCGGCAGGCGGTACGCGGCGTCGATCTCGTGCCGGATGGGCTGGTAGGCCGTGAAAGAGCCTTCATAGCCCTGGCAGAGATGGACGGCCTTCTCCGGCGCGAGCTCGTACGCGCGCGGGACGGTGACCCAGAACGTGCCGACGAGGAAGTCGTCGTCGTGCGCGTCGTAATGGCGGAAGTCGTCGACGAAGACGAACTCCGCGTCGGAGCGGCGCCAGGTGATCGGCACCCCCTTCGTGACCATGCGCACGCGGTGGCCGCGCGCGATGAGCGCGTCGGCGTGCGCGAGCTGCACGCGGATGCCGCCCGAGAGGTCGGTGTCTTCGGCGAAGTAGGCGATGTTCATCGGTTCTGCGCGATGACGTAGTAGCCGGACGGCATCAGATCCTCTTTCGACCAGGGGAGGCGGGTGTTGCCGAGCGCATTCAAGAGTTCGTCGCTGCCGCGCGTGGCGATGGCCGGCTGCGGCGCGATCTCGACGACCGACCAGCCGGCGATGATCAGCATCTCCTCGATGGTCCGCTTGGTGAAGAAGCGGACATGACCGACGCAGGTCAGCCCCATGTAGACGTAGTCGAAGCGGCCGCGCAGGAGGTCGTTGACGACGGAGGCGTTGGCAACGTTCGGGATGGACAGCAGCAACTTCCCGCCCGGCGCGGAGACGCGGCGAAGGTCGGCGAGGAAGGACCACGGCTCCTCGAGGTGCTCGACGATGTCGCCGCCGATGATCCAGTCGAACTGTTCGCGCATGACGCTGATGATCTCGCGGGCGTCGCCGCAGTAGACGTCGTCGATGCGCTTGCGCGCGATGGCCGCCGCGCGCGGATCGATCTCGATGCCGACGACGCGGCACTTCTGCCGCGCCTTGAGCGCCGCGCCCAAGGGAGCTTCGCCGCAGCCGAACTCGAGGACGGAGCGGGCGTCGCCGCCGATGCGGGCCAGGAGGTCGTCGCGCCGCTGCCCGCGCAGGGAGCTCCAGCGATGGACGTAGTCGTTCCTCGAGATCACGACCTCGCGCCCGGCCAGGGCGCGCCGCGGCGGGTCGTCGATGTCCGCGAGCATCTCGGTGCGGCAAAGGTATGCGGCCGGATCGGACTTGTCCCACTTGAGGGTGACGATGTCGTACGAGCCCTGCTGCATCTCGCTCGTCATCTGCTGGAGCTCGCGCAGCGTAAGGTACGCGCCCGGCGCCGCGCGCCGCTGCGCCGCGTTGTCGGCCTCGTTGCTCGACGGCAGCGCCGCCGCGGTGCCGGCGTTCTGCACGAGCACTTCCCGCAGCCGCACGGCCAGCTTCGGCGGAGGCACGAGCAGCGGATCGGTGACGACGAGGACGTGATCGCTCTCGAGGTCCCCCGCCGCATACGACGCCGGCTCCTCCGGGTCATAGAAGCAGAGGTCGAGCTCCACGTCGCGCCGCAGGAGCATCTGACTCTGCCAGCTCGCATACCGCTCTTCGATCGCCGGATGATCGAAGCGCGGAAAGAGGAGACCGATCATTGCCGGCGCATGCTACCAGTACGGTGCGATGCCGAAGGTGCGCGCGCGCTTCGAGAGGTCCTGGTCGAAGGTCGCGAGCGAATAGCCGTTGGCGATCGACACCGCAATGAGGGCGGCATCAACGACATCGCGCCGGAGATCCGACCAGTGCTCGAAGAACTGTGGCCAAGGCCGGTCATCGACAACCGTCACGCCCGGTAACGCCATCGCTTCGCGAAGCAGCATCGTGATCGCATGCGGCTGGAGCTTGTACACGCTGCTGAAGACAAAGATCGACTCGAAGATGACGAATTGCGGGAGGACGACGATGAGGTCTCCGGTTTCCGCACGTAGGACAAGGTCTTGAGTGCGCTCCCGTTGCTCTCGATCCCGTACGAAAAGTGAAGAGATCAGAACATTCGTGTCGACGACGACATGAAGCAAGTCAGGCCCGGCCCGTACGCTTGCGGAATTCTTTGATGTCCTTCACGGTGTCGCCAGGACCGACATCGAAATAGCCGAACCAACGCCAAAAGGCTGGCCGGCCTGGAATCAACGGCGGTCCGACGAATTCCTCGGGCTCGTCCTTCTTCGCCTCGTCCTTCTTCGGCTTCACTCTAGCCATGCCTCAATTCTACCTCGGTTCCCCTCATGGCACCGGGCAGATCCCATGCGCCATCTGCCACGCGAACGACGCCGCAATCACCAGTGTCACCACCGCGTAGAACAGGACCACTGCCGTCGTGCGTTTCCGGACTCGTCGAGCCATCGTCTACCTCGGCCCTCCCGCCCGCCGCCGCGGCTTGCCGCAGGCGGACTCGGGCCAGCGGTACTGGAACTCGCTTGTGAACTGGCCGCTCTCGAGCGACGGGTTCATCACGGTGATCGCGGCGTCGCTCACGCCGGACGATGCCGGCGCGCGAACGACGATCGTGTGCTCGTCGCGCACGGTCGTCTCCGTGCCGTCGGCGATGCCGAATGTCACCACGGCGCCGGGGACGAAGCCGCTGCCTTTGATCGTCACTAGCGCGCCGCCCTCGGTCGAGAGGCATTGCGGCGAGACCGACTCGATGGCCACGCCGGTCGAGGTTACCTCAATGGCGCGGAAGGCTAGCGTCGCGCCGTTGCCGTCCTTCAGCACGAGCGACGCGGTTTGTGGCGCGAGCGTCTTCGGCACGCGCAGCACGGCATACGTCGGCGCGGTCACGATGCGCGCCAGCGCCGTGCCACCGATCGAGAACGAGAACGACGGGCGGAACCCGGCGCCGTTGACGATCAGCTCCGCGCCGGCCGTCACCTTCGCCGGCGCCGAGGTGAGCTGCGGGGCGGCGGGAGGCTTCACCGTGAACGTGGGGCCGGTGACGACGCGGCCGCTCGCGTCGCGGAGTGTGATCGACAGCTGGCCGGAAGCGATATCCGGCACCGTGACGAAGTGCTCGTTCGCCGCCGTGGTCATGTCGAAGGCCGGAACCACGCCGAAGGCGATCGTGTCGTCGGTGCGGAAGCGCGTCCCGCCGACGAGCACGCTCTCGCCCGGCGCGGCGGCCGGCGGATTCATCGCCGAGATCAGCGCGAGCGGCTCGTCGTTCGTGTAGAGGAACGCGTCGCTCAGCGTCGAGGCGTCGCCGCCGCAGCGCAGGGTCACGGCGACCACGCCGGACACGTGCGGCGGCGCGATCGCCGACATCTCCGACGTCTGCAGATTCAAGAGCGTCGTCGCCGGCGCGTCGCCGAACCAGAGTCCGCAGCGGCCGCGCGGGAAGTTCTCGCCGGACGCCGTCACGACCGTGCCGCCGTTGATCGAGCCGCTCGCCGGCGCGATCGCGGTCAGGTGCGGCGGCGCCGCGGTGTACGTGTAGCCGTTCTGGAGAACGTATTCCGATGTGCCGCAACGGATGCCGACGTCCACCGGGCCGGCGGCGTGCGGCGGCGTGTACGTCGACACGGAGCCGTTCGCCGCCACCGCGGTATTCAGCGCGGAGACGCCGCCGAACGTCACGCTGCAGCGCCCCTGCATGTTCGCGCCGAAGAGCGTCACCGGCTGATTGCCGACTGCGGGGCCGGTGCGCGTGGAGAGGCTCGCGATCGACAGCCCCGCGGGCTTCGACACGTCCACGCGGAAGCCGGCCATCGAGCCGCCGTACAGCGCCGGCAGCGCCACGAGCACGTCGCTGCTGCCGATGCTGAGGGCATGCACGGGGATGCTGCCGTTGCCGTTCGCGTCGACTTCGAACGTCACCGGCAGCTCTGCCACCGACGGCTTGCCGTTCTTGATCGCCAGCGTCAGCGGCGCCGGCGGCGACAGATGCGCCTTCACCGTCGTCGACGCGCCGACGTCCATCGCCACGACGCTGCTCTCGAAGCTCAATCCGCTGGGCTCGTAGACGAACACGTTCGCCGTCACCGTCGCGCCGCCGCGGCTGGCCGGGAGCTTCGCGGAGATCGCGGCGTTGCCGGTGCCGACGGCGGTGACGGGGATGCTGGCCGACGTCGCGCCGGCCGGAACGTCGAGGAACGCCGGCACGGTTGCGACCTCCGGATCGCTGGAGGAGAGCTCCACGTGATCGATCGTGCCGGCGGGAACGCTGGTGGAGAGATCGATCGCGCCGGTCGTGCCGCGCTCGAGCTTTTGGGACTCCGTCATCACGATGTATTCGTCGTTGAGGATCGTGAGGGTAGCGTCGGCGTGGACACCGCCGAGCCAGAGCGTCACGACGACCGCCTCATCGGGTTCTGGAACGGTGTCGCCCTTGACATTGACGACGACGTCGAAGCTCGTCTGGTACTGCGAGATCGGCGGCAGCGAGGGCGGGATGAAATCGGCGTCCCTCGTCGCCGTTCCGCTGGTCAGCAGGAACGCGTACGGTACATTGCCGAGCGGTGCGGACAGCGTGTAGTGCAAGGTCACCGCGGTCGTGCCGCTGTTCCCTTCGGCCACCGAGGCGGTCGATCCGGTGAACGTCGGCGTCGGCTCGTTGTCCGCGATGATGAGCTGTACGTAGTCGTTTCCGCTATTCGGCACCGTGAGCTTGGCCTCGCCCGTGAGCCCGTCAGTGAAATAGTTGTCGTCCGGAATCGTGATCGTGAACGTTTTCAAGTCCTCGCCGGGGGCGAACGTCAAGGAGCCGCTTCCCCCCACGTACGTGCCGGTCGTGGGTTGATAGATCTTCCACTCGTAAGCGGCCGTCTCGCTCACGTTGCCGTGGGTATGGCGATGGACCGAGATCGTGCCGGTGCCGCTGCCCTCTTTGAAGTAAAGGTAGAACGCTTCGAACGAGATGCTCGAGTCGGCGTAGGCCGACGCGGCCACGAGACAGGCCAGCGCGAAACCGATGCTTCTGACCATCATTTTCCTGCGGCCCTCCGCCGCGGCGCCACGCAGCCTCCCTCGGCCGCGCTCTTGTAGACGAACGCACCGGTGAGCGTGGCCGTGGCGCCGCTCGGGTTGACGACGGTGAGCACCGCGTCGCTGCCGCTGAACGCGGGCGGAACTTTGGCGAAAAGCGTGAAGCCGTCGTGCCAGGCGACGTCGGGCGAGTACGTCCCGCCGAACTTCACCATGGCGCCGTTCTCGAAGCCGCTGCCGGAGATCGTGGCCAGCGTGCCTCCCTCGCGCACCGCACACGGCGGCGCGACGGCGGTCACGGCGAGGCCCGAGGTCGTCACATCGGCCGGCTTGGACGCCCGCGCAACGCCCTGCTCGGAAATCGTGAACGAGTACGGACCAGGCAGCATGCTCGGCACGCGGAAGACGGCGCGCGCCGGTGCGATCGACAGCGGTTGCACGACAGCGGGTCCTAGGGCGAAGGTCAGCCCGCGGCGGAAGCCGGTGCCGGTGACGGCGAACTCCGCGCCGACGGTGAGTTGCGCGGGCATCGACGCGATCGCCGGCGCCGGCGGCGCGATGATCTCGACAAACGGCCCGGCCGTCGTGCGGCCGGCGGCGTCGCGCAGCGAGATCGGGAACGGGCCGAGCGGCATCTCCGGCACGACCACGACGCGCGTGTCCGCAACCGTCAGCGGCGCGGCGTCGGACGCGGGAGTGGTGCCGAACGTGATCGCGTCGTCGAGGCGGAAGCGCGCGCCGTGCAGCGTCACCAGGTCGCCCGGCGCCACGCGCAGCGGCGACGCGAAGGAGATGGACGCCGGCGCGTCGTCGGCCGCCGTGAAGTTGAACGAGTCCGCGGCCGTGGCGCTGTCGCTGCCGCAGGTCAGCGTCACCGGAACGCTGCCGGCGGCGTGCGACGGCGTCGCCACGGTCATCGACGTCGTGCCGTTCCAGACGAACGCATGCGCGGCCACGCCGGCGAAGGTCGCGGTGCAAAGGCCGCCGCGGAGATTCGTGCCGCTGATCGTGACGATCGTCCCGCCGCGCCCCGTTCCGGACGCCGGCGAAAGCTGCTTCACCGTGAGCGGCGCTGCCGTGAAGGTGAACCCATTGGCGATGCTGTAGACGTTGCTGCCGCAGCGGACGGCGATGTCGACCACGCCCGGATCGTGCGGCGGCGTCACGGCGTTGAGCGACCCCGGCGCGGGCGCGTCGCTCGTCTGCGACGGCACGCCGCCGAACGTCACGACGCACGCGCCGGTCAGCTCGTTGCCGAAGATCTTCACCGTCTCCCCGCCCGAGGCGCGGCCGGAAGTCTGGGAGAGGCTCGTGATGGCCAGGCCCGGCGGCACGCGCACATCCACGACGAAGCGATTGCTCTTGTGGTCGTAGGCGTCCGGCAGCGTCATCGTCACCTGCGTGATGCCGACCGCTTTGGCGTGCACGGGGATGAGGGTCTCGGCCCCGCTGATCGTGACGTTGTGGGGCACGTCGGCAACCGTCTCATTCGTCTGCGCGAGCTCGGCCGTGAACGTGTTTCGCGGCGGCGGATCCATCGTCACCGTCACGTTCGTCGTCCCGCCGGGAGCGAGCGTGATGCCGATCGGAGTCAGCGAGAGCGTCACCTCGTCGTAGACCAGCACGTCGCAGCGGAACGTCCGGCCGCCGCGCGAGGCCGGCAGCGTGACGAGCACCGCGGAGAGGCCGGTCTCGATCGCTTCGATCTCGACGTCGGCCGTGGAGCCGCCGGGCGGAATGTCGACGGAGGCCGGACACTTGATCGCGCCGAGCGTCTGGAACAGCACCGTCTCCGTCGCCGGGGCCGGATCGGTAACGTCGATGTGGATGAATCCTTTGTTGCCGGGAGTGAAGCGCTGCGATGCCGGGTAGACGGCGCCGTCGTCGTCGAGGATCGTGCACGTTGCGGTGCTCTTCAAAAGCGTGACGGCGCTGTCCGACGGCGTGCCGAGCTCGATCGAAAACGTCTTGTCGCCTTCCGGATGCTTATCGGGAAGGATCTTCACGCCGAGGACGGCGCTGCTGCCGCCGGGACCAATCACGGCGTAGTAGTCGTACGACTGGTAATCGACGCCGTTCTTTGCCGAGCCGTCGTGGAACGTGATCGGAATCGCCAAGGAGCTTGGCATCGGCGTCGACATGGAGAACCGGAAGTACGCCGTCCCGTCGCCTTCCGAAACGGTGAGATCCGAGACCGTGACCCGCGGCGGAGCCTCGTCGTCGATGACGGTGATGTCGGCGCTGCTCGGCGAGCCGATCGTGACGCCGATCGTGGCCCCGTTGATCACCGCCGTGTACTTGCGGCCGGGGTTGTAGTACTGATCGTCGAAGCCCGGCTCGAAAGCGCTCATGATGATGGTCGAGACCGCATCGCCCTTGGCGAACGAGCCCCCGTAGTTTGAAATGCGTCCCGTCTGGACGTTCATGAAGCGGACGCTGAAGCTGACGTGCGCATTGAGATCGCCGGTGCGCTCGAAACGGATCGGGGTCTTCCAGTCCTCCTTCTCCGAAACCGAGAAGCTCGAGGCGCTGAAGCTGACGACCGGCTGTTGCGCGGCGGCGGCGCTCGCGAGAGACAAGAGGAGCGCGGAAAGAACCAGGGCAGGGCGATACGTCATGATGGAAGGACCCGAGGGACGCATTCTAATGGATATGACGCTCGCCGAGGTCACAAATTGCCACCAGAACATGGTAGGTTCCGCCCCATGGATTTCAGCCTGACCGACGACCAGAATCAGATCAAAGCGATGGTCCGCGAGTTCGCGGAGAGCGAGATCAAGCCGCACGTCATGGAGTGGGACGAGGCGCAGACGTTCCCGCTCGATACCGTCAAGAAGCTCGGCGAGCTCGGCATGCTCGGCGCCATCTTCCCCGAAGAGTACGGCGGGGCGGGGCTCTCGTACGTCGACTACGTCAACATCATCGAGGAGCTCGCCGTCGTCGACAGCGGCGTCGCCCTCACCGTCGCCGCGCACAACTCCCTCTGCAGCGGCCACATCTACCTCGCCGGCAACGACGAGCAGAAGAAGACGTGGTTGCCGAAGCTCACCAGCGGCGAGTGGATCGGCGCGTGGGGTCTGACCGAGCCAGGCTCCGGCAGCGACGCCTCCGGCATGCGCACGACGGCGGTCCAGGACGGCGACGACTGGGTGCTCAACGGCACGAAGAACTTCATCACCAACGCCAGCTACGCCGACATCTCGGTCGTCCTCGCGGTCACCGACCGCGAGGACAAGAAGCACGGCATCACCGCCTTCGCCGTCGAGATGGACCGCAAGGGCATCCGCGCCGGCAAGAAGGAGAACAAGCTCGGCATGCGCGCCAGCGACACCGCGGAGCTGGTGCTCGAAGATTGTCACGTGCCGGGCGCCAACGTCCTCGGCAAGGTCGGCTACGGCTTCATCGACGCCATGAAAGTCCTCGACGGCGGCCGCATCTCCATCGGCGCGCTCTCCGTCGGCATCGCCCGCGGCGCGTTCGAAGCGGCGCGCGACTACGCCAAGCAGCGCCAGGCTTTCGGCAGGCCGATCGCCGACTTCCAAGCCATCCAGTTCATGCTCGCCGACATGGCCACGGAGATCGACGCCGCGCGGCTCCTCTGCCACCGCGCCGCGGTGATCAAAGATGCCGGCGAGCGCGTCACGCAGGCCTCGGCGATGGCGAAGCTCTACGCGTCCGAGGTGGCCGTGCGCGCGACCGAGCGGGGCGTGCAGATCTTCGGCGGCTACGGATTCGTCAAGGATTTCCCGGCGGAGAAGTATTACCGCGACGTGAAGCTCTGCACGATCGGCGAGGGAACGTCGGAGATCCAGCGGATGGTCATCGCGAGGCACGTGTTGAGTGAGTGACCTCGCTTCCGACGTCGTCGCCGGCAAGTACCGCGCCCTCGGCCGCGCCATCTCGCTCGTCGAGCGCGAGGACGCCGCCGCGGAGCGCCTCCTCGCCGAGCTCTATCCGTCGACCGGCCGCGCGCGCATTCTCGGCGTGACCGGCTCGCCCGGCTCCGGCAAGTCGACGCTCGTGGCCGCGCTGGCGAAGCACTACCGCAAGCAGGAGAAGCGCGTCGGCATCGTCGCCGTCGATCCGACCTCGCCGTTCAGCGGCGGCGCGATCCTCGGCGACCGCATCCGCATGCACGACCTCTACACCGACCGCGGCGTCTTCATCCGCTCCATGGCCACGCGCGGCTTCCTCGGCGGCCTCGCCAAAGCGACGAACGACGTCGTCGACATCCTCGACGCCTCCGGATTCGACGTCGTGCTCGTCGAGACCGTCGGCGTCGGGCAGGACGAGGTCGAAGTCATCCGCACCGTGCAGACGAACATGGTCGTCCTCGTCCCCGGCATGGGCGACGACATCCAGGCCATCAAGGCCGGGATCATGGAGATCGGCGACATCTTCGTGGTCAACAAAGCGGATCGGCCGGGCGCGGACAAGACCGTGACCGAGGTGACGATGATGATGTCGCTCGTCGAGGAGCACGGCGATTGGGTGCCGCCGATCGTCAAGACGGTGGCGTCGCTCGGCAAAGGGATCGACGAGCTCGACGCCGCGATCGCGAAGCACTATGAGCAGATCGCCGCGTCGGGCGAGCTCGATCGCCGCAATCGCGAGCGCGTGCGCATCCGCATCGAGACGCTGCTCAAGGAGAAGTTCATGGACCGCCTCCTCGGCGTCACGGCGAACTACGAGCAGCTCCTCGACGACGTCCTGCGCAAGCGCAACAACCCGCACGACGCGGCCGAGGGCGTGCTGGCGCGCGTCACGTTTTGATGCTGACGTTTCTCAGCGCCGTCGCCTTCGCCGCCATTCTCGTGCTCGCGGTCATCGTCGCCGCGCTGGCCGTGGCTGCCATTCGCGGCCGCAGACGCTAGAATCCGCGCCGCATGACGAAAAAGACCAACGAGTCCGACGACGAGATCCTGCAGCGCTTGAGCGAGAAGGTCGAGCGCGCCATTGCCACGATCCAGGAGCTGCGCCGCGAGCGCGACGAGCTGAAAAAACGCCTCGACGAGATCGACGACGACAGCGCCCGCTTCCGCAAGGAGCGCGGCCAGATCCGCGATCGCATCGAGACGATTCTCTCGAGTCTGGAGACGTTGGAGGAGTAGGGGGCAGGGCGCACGCCGTGCGCCCCTACCGTCCCGTGCGCCGCTTCTTCGGTAGGGGCGCACGGCGTGCGCCCTCCTGCATCACCGCCCCTTCGCCTGATCTCCCCGCAGCGTCATCAACGTGCTCGTGGCGTACGCGACGAGATCGCCCTTCTCGTCGCGCACGTCGCACTCGGCGAGGCCGATGGTCTTCCCGCGCTTCACCACGCGCGCTTCGGCGCGCAGCTTCGCGTTCCAGACCGGCTTGAGAAAATTGATCTTCAGCTCGAGCGTCGTGAACGTCTCTCCTTCGAGCAGCTCGCTCGCCCACGCCACGCCCATGGCGCCGTCGGTGAGATCGCAGAGCACGCCGCCGTGCATCGTTCCCATCGGATTGGCGTGTCTGCGGCTCGCCTCCATCTCGAACGCGGCGAAGCCGGGGCGCACCTCCACCGCGCGCATGCCGATCGTCTCGCCGATCGGCGGGCCGGGGATCTCGCCGCGAATCATCCGCGCGACGAGATCCGCGTACGGCCGCGCCTCGCCGCTCACTTCATCTCCGCCGCCGCCGAGTTGATCGAGTCCCACACCTCCGTCCGCTCCGCCATGTCATGTGCGGCGTTCATCGCCTTGTCGAAGTTCTCCTTCGCCTTGGCGGCGTCGCCCTTCGCCGCGTAGGCCTCGCCCAGGCCGGCGTAGACGCGCCAGAGCTCGGGGGACGCCGGATGCGCGGTGGCGTAGTCGTTCAGGAATTTGATGGCCTCGTCGTACTTCTTCGCGCCGAGGAGCGTGCCGTAGCCGACGCCGATCGCCTCGGCCTCGGTGTAGAGCGACTTGGCGCGGTCGCGCAGCTCGGCCGCTCCCTTCGCGTCGCCCTTTTTCTCCAGCACCGCCGCCTTCGTGCGCAGCGTGCCCGACGTCGTGGCCAGCGAGAGCGCGTGATCGGCGTACTGCATCGCCGTGTCGGCGTTGCCGTTGCGCAGCTCCCAACGCGCCGCGGCGGCCCAGGCGTTCGCGTCCCAATGCTTTCCGCCGCGCAGGGTGCTGGCGATCGAGGCGCGCACGGTCGACGGCAGGTCGACCTCGATCTTCATCGGCACGCGGAGCTTCTCCCACCGCAGCGACGCGATCCCGGAGCTGTTCGTCACGTCGTCGAAGGTGAAGTAGAGCCGCTCCTGCGGCTCCGCCGTCGTCTGCGGCGTGACCGTCACGCGCAGCGCGTCCTCGGCGGAGTCATAGTTGTATCCGCCCCAGTCGCCCGTGAACTTGCTGAAGACCATCGTCCACTGCGACGGGCCGGGAATGGCGAAGAGCCCGTACGTGCCGGCCGGCAGCGGCTGTCCTTCAATCTTCACCGGCGTGGAGAACGAGATCGTCGTGTTCTCGTTCGCGCCGGTGCGCCAGATCGTGTCGAACGGCACGAGGCCGCCCCAGATCTTCCGCTTGTTCACGGCGGGGCGGTGGTAGGTGATGTTGATGTCCGTGATGCCGATCGTCTGCCCGACCGACGCGGCGGGGCTGGCGTCGGGGAGACGGATCGCGGACTGACTGAACGCGGAGAGCGCAACGAGTAGGAGGGCGGCGGCGATGGCGAGCTTTTTCATAGGCGCATAGTGCTACAGTTCGCCGATCACCTCCAACATGCCGAGCGCGCGCGTCACCGTGATGGGGAGCTTCGTCGCGGACCTCTCGTTCCGCACGCCGCGGTTGCCCGCGTGGGGCGAGACCGTTCTGGGCACGGAGTTCCGCCTCGGTCCCGGCGGCAAGGGCTCGAACCAGGCCGTCGCCGCCGCGCGCCTCGGCGCGCAGGTCAGCTTCATCTGCAAACTAGGACGCGACGCGTTCGGCGACCTCGCCCGCCGCACGTACGCGGACGACGGCGTCGACACGCGCTTCGTCTTCGACTGCGACGATCACGGCACGGGCGGCGCGGCCATCATCCTCGACCAGGTCAGCGGCGAGAACGCCATCGTCGTCGTCCCCGGCTCCTGCTTCACGCTGAATGAAGAGGATGTCGACCGCGCGCGCGACGCGATCGACGGCGCCGCCATCTTCATGACGCAGCTCGAGCTGCCGCTGGCGACCGTCGAGCACGGGCTGCGGCTGGCGCGCTCCCTCGGCGTGCGGACGATTCTCAATCCCGCGCCGGCCTTCGCGCTCGACGACGCCGTGTTTCCGCTCTGCGACTTCATGACGCCGAACGAAGTCGAGGCCGCGATGCTCACCGGCGAGAGCGATCCCGCCCGCGCCGCCGGCGCGCTCCTCGCTCGCGGCGCCGGCGCGGCCGTCATCACCCTCGGCGCGCAAGGCGCGCTGGTGAAGACCGCGACGCTCCACGAGCTCGTGCCCGCGGTCGATGCCGGTCCCGTCGTCGAGACCACCGGCGCCGGCGACGCGTTCAACGCCGGCTTCGCCACCGCGCTGGCCGAGGGAAGGGACATCGTCGCGGCCACGCGCTTCGGCTGCGCCGTCGCCGGCATCTCCGTCACCCGTCCCGGCACCGCACAGTCGATGCCGAAGCGCGACGAAGTCGAGGCACTGCTGAGGCGATAGAGATGTTCGTACCGTCCACCTTCGCCGTCGCCCTCCTCATGACGATCATCAGCACGATCTGCTGGGGCTCGTGGGCGAACACGTACAAGCTGACGAAGAGCTATCGCTTCGAGCTCTTCTACTGGGATTACGCCGCCGGCATCGTGCTGACCTCCATCATCCTCGCGCTGACGATGGGCGGCGGCATCCAGCGCAACGCCGCGCCGGTGAATTTCCTTTACGCCGTCATCGCCGGATTCATCTTCAACATCGCCAACGTGCTGCTGGTCGCCGGCATCGAGATCGTCGGCCTCGCCGTCGCCTTTCCGATCGCCATCGGCATCGCCCTCGTCGAAGGCGTCGTGCTCAGCTACGCGATTCAGCCGAAGGGCGACGGCGCGCTCCTCACCGCCGGGGTCGTCATGGCGCTCGTCGCCGTCATCCTCATCGGCAAAGCCTACGGCGCGCTCGGCGGCGAGCGCGTGGTGTCGCGCAAAGGGATCGTCGTCTGCATCGTCTCCGGACTGCTCATGGGATCGTTCGCGCCGTTCGTCACGCGCGCCATGACCGCGGCCCGTCCGCTCACGCCGTACACGGTCGGCGTCCTCTTCACGATCGGCGCGCTCCTCTGCTGCTTCGTGTTCAACGCCGCGCTGATGCGGAAGCCGATCGTCGGCGCGCCGGTGACGTTCGCCGGCTACCGCACCGCGCCCGCCTCGTATCACCTCCTCGGACTGCTCGGCGGCGCGATCTGGGGCGTCGGCACGGTCTTCAACTTCGTCGCCGCGAGCCTCGTCGGCGTCGCCATCTCCTACGCCATCGGCCAAGCCGCGCCGATGATCGCGGCGCTGTGGGGCGTCTTCGTCTGGCACGAGTTCCGCGGCTCCGGCGCCCGCGCGCGCGGCTACCTCGCGGCCATGTTCGCCGCCTACGTCATCGCCGTGATCCTCATCGCCCGGGCGTATCAGGCGTGAAGCGGCTCGCGGTCGTCCTGCTCCTCGTGGCGGCGGCGGCGCACGCGCAGTCGCGGCCGGGCCTCGTCAACTTCCGCCGCGTCGCCGTCCCCGAGGACGTGCCGGCGCATCTTTGCTCGGCGCTTGCGCAGGATGCGAAAGGGTATCTCTGGATCGGCACGCAGGGCGGTCTGGTGCGCTACGACGGTTACCGCTTCCGCACCTGGACGAGCGATCCGGCGAACGCGGCGACGATCGGCGGCTCGTACGTGCGCGCGCTGCTCGCCGCGCGCGACGGCACAATCTGGGCGGGTTTCTTCAGCGGCGGCGTGTCGTCGCTCGATCCGGTGACGGGACGGATCACGCGCTACGCCGCCGATCGCGTCGAAGGACTGGCCGAGGATGCGCAGGGGAGGATTTGGATCGCCGCGAACGACGGGTTGCTGCGCCTCGATCACGGTCGTCTCGAACGTGTTACCAGCGAGCAGACGCGCGGCCTCCTCATCGACCGCCGCGGCAACGTCTGGACCGGCACGCGTGCCGGCCTGCAGCGCAATTTCCAGCAAGTCGCGCTCGACGGCGAGTACGTCACGAAGATCTACGAAGACGCGCGCGGCCGCATCTGGATCGGCACCGCGGAGCACGGCGCGGCGGTGCTCGATCCCGCTACCGGCGCGCTGCGGACGTTTCCACCGGGCGAGCTGAGTCACTTCTGGGTCTACGGATTCGCGGAAACGGAGAGTGAGATTTGGATTGCCACGTTCGGCGGCGGCATCGACGTCGTCGACGCCGAGTCGCTGCAGATCGCCGACCGCCTCCGCCACGACGCCACGCTCGACAGCACCATTCCGGCCGATCGCATCGGCGCCATCCTCCGCGATCGCTCCGGCGTCATTTGGGCCGGCACGTGGGGCGAGGGGATCGCGCGCCACGACCCGTCGACGCGCGCGTTTCGTGCGCTGCGCTACTCGCCGGCCATCCGCGACGGGCTCACGCATCCCTCCGCGGTGCGTGCGCTGGAGACGAGCGACGGGCGGATTTGGGTCGGCACGAACGGCAACGGCGTCGACATCCTCGACGGCGAGCTGCACCGCGTCGACCACATCGGCAACCTCGCCGACGGCGCGGTCACGTGCATCGCCCAGGCGGGCAACCACGACGTCTGGGTGGCCACGCTCGACGGCACGCTGCAGCGAATGTCGACCGGGACGCGCTTCACGAAGGCCGACGGCTTGCCCGGCGGTCCGATCCGCACGATCGCATTCACGAGCGACGGCGCGGTGTGGGCGGGCTCCGCGTTCGGCATGGCCCGCATCGACCCCGACACGAAGCAAATCACCGCGTACGACCGCACCGTGCTCTCCGCCGACGCGGTCGAGGCCATCGCCGCGGCACCGGACGGCACGCTGTGGATCGGCACGGAGCACGGGCTCGATCACCTCGATCCGGCGACCGGACGCGTGGAGCACATCGAGCGCGGACTTCCGGACAAGTGGGTGCCGGACCTCACCTTCGATCGCAGGGGACGGCTATGGGTCGGCACGCACGGCGGCGCGGTGGTGCTGATCGACGGACGCTTCGTCAACGTTGCCGCGAAGATCCATCAGAAGCCCTTTCCGGCGGAGGAGCTGGTTGAAGACGCGAGCGGGAAGATGTGGATCGGACCGCACCTGCGCGTCGACGCCGACACCTGGACCGCGGAGACCTTCGGCCCCGCCGACGGCTCGGTCTTCGTCAACATCTTCATCGCCAGCCGCGACCGCACGCGCGACGGGCGACTGCTCTTCGGCTCGCCGCAGGGATTGCTCGTCGTCGATCCGGCGAAGATCCGGCCCTGGACGTTCGCGCCGAACGTCGTCTCGACCGCGGGCGTGACCTCGCTGCGCTTGCTACCGGGCCACCGCACGTTCCGCCTCGAGTTCGCCGCGCTCGACTTCACCGCGCCGGAGCGGCTGGCGTATCGCTACACGCTGGAGGGCTACGACAGCGGCTGGACGGCGGCCGACGCCAGCGAGCGTTCGCTCGTCTACGCGTCGCTCCCCGCTGGCAGCTACACGCTGCGCATCGCGGCCACGAATCGCGACGGCGTCTGGAGCCCGCGCGAGCTGCGCATTCCGGTCGTCGTGCCGCCCGCGTTCTACGAGACGCTGCCGTTCCGCATCGCCCTCGTCCTCGCCGCGGCCGCGCTCATCTACCTCGTCTATCGCTTGCGCGTGCGCCAGCTCCGCGCGCGCGGCGCGGCGCTCGAGCGCGTCGTTGCGGAGCGCACCGAGGAGCTGCGCGTGGCGTATGCGCGGATCGAGGAGGCGAGTCTCACCGACGCGCTCACCGGCCTGCGCAACCGCCGCTATCTCGAGCAGACCATCGGCGCCGATCTGGCCATCGCCGCGCGCGCGGAAGGGGAGGACTTGATCTTCCTCCTCGTCGACCTCGATCACTTCAAGAGCGTGAACGACACGTACGGCCACGAGGCGGGCGATGCGGTGCTGGTGCAGATCGCGGCGATTCTCCGCGCGAATTTCCGCACCTCCGACGCGATCGTCCGGTGGGGCGGCGAGGAGTTCCTCGTCGTGGTCCGCTTCGTCGACCGCGCCCGCGGCGGCGAGCTGGCCGAGAAGCTCCGCGCCGCCGTCGAGGCCCACCGCTTCGCGCTCCCCGACGGCCGTACCATCGCGCGCACCTGCTCGATCGGCGTCGCCGCGTGGCCGTTCTCGCGCAACGCGCCCGAGGCGGTGACATGGCATCAGGTCGTCGGCATGGCCGACGCGGCGCTGTACGCCGTCAAGGAGAGCGGCCGCAACGGTTGGAGAGAGATCGCGAGTGGCGATGTTCTTGCTCCCTCTCATCAACGAAGGGAGAACCACGAATGAACAAACCGACATGGTTCAACGAAGAGCACGACAACGGCTGGAATCGCGTGAAGGCCGCGTTCGCCAACGATTGGGAGCAGACCAAGCGCGACTTTGGCTCGAAGGACGCCCGCGAGCTCAACCAGGACGTCGACGACACGGTCAAGCAGGCCACCGGCGCGCCCGATGCGTTCGAGAACCACGAGCAAGCCTTCCGATTCGGCTACGCCGCGCAGCGGCAGTACAAGACGCAGTTCCCGAAGTGGAACAACGACCTGGAGACGAAGCTGCGCAGCGACTACGGCACCGACTTCGACCGTGACCGCGCGTTCATCCGCCACGCCTACGAGTACCGGGGAGCGGGGGCGGAGAAGACGCCGGACACGCGCGACGAGCGGCGCGTGTAGGGCTCGCTACTTTTGCTCGTCGCGCAGAACCGCCTGCGCGAACTTGAGGAAGTAGTCGATCCCCGAGACGAGCGAGAACAGCACCACCACCCACAAGGCGAGCTCGGAGGTGAAGCGGAACTCTCCGAGCTCGTAATTCACGATCAGCAGCGAGATCGCGATGACTTGCGAGATCGTCTTGGTCTTGCCGAGCGGCGAGGCGGCGATCGTCACGCCCTGCTGCGCGGCGATGGCGCGCAATCCCGAGACGGCAAACTCGCGGCCGATGATGATCACCACCATCCACGCCTTCGCCATGCCCAGCTCGACGAGCGAGATGAACGCCGCCGACATGAGCAGCTTGTCGGCGATCGGGTCGAGCAGCGCGCCGAGGCGCGTGATCTTCTTCATCCGCCGCGCGAAGTAGCCGTCGAAGAAGTCGGTGATCGCCGCGACCAGAAAGATCGTCAGGCCCACGCGGTTCGAATACTTCGTCAGCAGCACCACGACGAGGAACGGCACGAGGAAAATGCGGAACAGCGTCAGCGAGTTCGGGAGGTTCCAGATCTCGGTGCTGACCTTTTCGCGCGGCGGGGGAACGGCTTTGGGCCGCTCGAGAACCGCGGGAGCGGCGTCGCTTGTCAGGGACATCGGTGGGGTTTCTCGCGTCGTTGCCACGTCAGAATAGATTAGGAATTTCGGCGACGCAATTGACATTCCTCCAGCCGCCCGCCGAGAATCTCGGTCCGCAATCGCGAAAGTGGCGGAACTGGTAGACGCGCTGGTTTCAGGAGCCAGTGGTTAACAGCCGTGGGGGTTCGAGTCCCCCCTTTCGCACCATCCCTCTTCCCCTTCCCTCGGCGTGAAGTTTGCTTTGGCGCCCAACCAAAGTGTCCGACACGGAAGTCCTCGCCTTGCTGTACCGTTCCCCCGACACGTTTTGGACGCCGCAGGCCATCTCCCAGCGCCTCGGCATCGACGTCGACGCGGTCAAGGGCTCGATCGAGAGGCTTCTCAGTCAGGGCCTGATCGTGGCGGCGACGCGCACCGTCGCCTATCGCTTCGCGCCGCAGGGGAGCGCGGACCTGCGCGCCTTCGCCGACGCGTTCAAGCTGAGAAAGGAATGACGATGGCCACCGCGGTCTATCTCCTCTGCATCCTCACCAGCCTCGGCTGCGCGGTGCTGCTCGTGCGCGGCTGGCTGGCCACGCGCGTCCGCCTGCTGCTCTGGAGCGCGCTCTGCTTCATCGGCCTCGCCCTCAACAACATCCTTCTCTTCGTCGACGTCCGCGTTCTTCCCGAGACCGATCTCTCCGTCGTGCGGACGCTGCCGGCCCTGGCCGGCATCCTCGTCCTGCTCTACGGCCTGATCTGGGAGACGCGCTCATGAGCGTGTTTCTCTCCGGCGCGCTGACGATGGCCTACGCCGTCGCGGCGCTCTACTTTCTCCGCTTCTGGCGCGACAGCCACGACCGTCTCTTCGGCTTTTTCTCCGCCGCGTTCTGGCTGCTGGCGCTGCAGCGCGCGATCGTGACGCTGTGCGACGTCGGCGAGGCGATCTACCTCGTCCGCGCCCTCGCCTTCGTGCTGATCATCATCGCGATCGTGGACAAGAATCGGCGTTGAGACGTGTCATCCCGAGCGGAGCGAGGGACCCCGTCCCGCCGGGGATCCTTCGCCGTCTGCGCGGCTCTGGATGACACTCATTCCAACAGCATCTTGTAGACGTCGTTCTTCCGCATGCCGAACTTCTCCGCGACGACCTTGATGGCGTCGTTCCGCCGTATCCCCCCGCCGCGCAGTTTCTCGAACTCCGCCGCGATCTCCTCGGCCGTGGCGCCCGACTCCATTGCCGGCGCGGCGGCGAAGACGATCGTCACCTCGCCGTAGATCGCCGGCCGCTGTTCGAGCTTGGCGATGACCTCGTCGAGCGTGCCGTGGATCAGCTCCTCGTGCAGCTTCGTCATCTCGCGCGCGACGGTGATCTCGACCGCGCCGCCGGCGACCTCGCGCGCGTCGCGCAGCGACTCCAGCAGCCGCTCCGGCGACTCGTAAACGATGGCGGTGTGCCCGAGCGCGGCGAGCTCGCGGTAGAAGTCGAGGCGCTCGCCGTGGCGGTGCGGCGTAAATCCGAGGAAGGTGAAGGGGAGGGGAGCGATGCCGCTGGCGGCGAGCGCGAGGACACCGGCGAACGGCCCTGGAATCGGCTCGACCGCGACGCCGCGCTCCCGCGCCAAGCGCACGATGCGATAGCCGGGATCGCTGACGACCGGCATGCCGGCGTCGCTGACGACGGCGATGGTCTCACCGCTCTCGACGCGCTCGATGAACTGCGCCGACCGCGCATCCTCGGTGTGGTCGTCGAGCCGGTCCGTCGGCGTGCCGATGCCGAAGTGCGCGAGGAGCTTCTTCGTGTGTCGCGTGTCTTCACAGAGGATCAGCGACGCCGACTTCAGCGCCTCGACCGCGCGCGGAGGGAAATCGCCGAGATTGCCGAGGGGCGTGCCTACGACGAGGAGCTTGCCGGGCATGCCGCGGAGTGTACTTCGCGGGCCAGCTCGTCCGTCAGCGCCACGATCTTCCGCGACAGCTCTTCCTTCGTCGGACGCTCGATCAGGTACGCGTTCAGCTCATTCGTCATCGCGCCGGCGACGGCGCTGATGCGCGGAAAGCCGAGCGAGCCGCCGGAGCCCTTCAGTTGATGCGCGTGAAAGAGCAGGGCGGGGAAGGCGCTCTTGAAATTGCCGTGCGTCGCCAGCGCGTGCGCTTGCTCGCGCATCGTGACGATGACCGTCTCCACGTCGGCGAGGTATTCGCGTTGAACGTCGACGAGCTCCATGCCAACGACCTCAGCGAAAAGTCTGCCACAGCAGGATCGCGGCGGCCGCCGCAACGTTCAATGACTCGACGCGGCCGGAGGTCTTGATTCCGATCGGTTTCCCGCGCGCGCGAATCGCCTCCGACACGCCGCGCCCTTCGCTGCCGAGGACGAGAATCGCGTTCTTCGGCGGCGTGAACGCCTCGCCGCGCGCATCGGCATAGAGCAACGGCCGTCCCGTATCGATCAGCGTCTGCGCCGTCACCGCGGCGATCGGGACGCTGAGAATCGCGCCGGCCGAGGCGCGGATGGACTTCGGCGAGAACGCGTCGGCGCAGCCGGGGAGCAGCGCCACGCCCGCGTCGAACGCCGCCGCCAGCCGCACGATCGTCCCGACGTTGCCCGGATCCTGCACGCCATCGAGCGCGGCCACGATGCGATCGCCGGCGAAGCGGGAGGGAGGGCGGTGGAAGAGGCCGAGGACGCCCTGCGACGTCTTGGTGTCGGAGAGTGCGCGAAACAGTTCCTCCGACATCTGGAGTGCGGCGGCCATGCCGCCGCTCTCCACAGCGGCGGCATGGCCGCCGCACTCCACAATCGCGATCGGCTTCCACCCCGCGGCAACGGCGTCGGAAACCGCTTTCGGCCCCTCGATCACGATCTCCTCGGCGTGCTCGTGCACGGCGTCGCGCACGCGCTTGAACCAGAGGTTTTGCCGGCTGGAGATGCTCTTCATTTATGATGCGGAGGCGGGAGCGATGATACTCAAAAGTTCTGCGTGGTCGGCGATCTGGACGTTTCCGAGCATCCTGATCTCCGCGTTCGTCATCGCTTGGGGCGCCGAGGCGGCGCAGTTCCTGATCTCGCAAGGACTGGCGCTCGCGATTCTGGCGTGGCTGCAGACGCTGCCGGAGTTCGCCGTCGAAGCCGTCATCGCCTGGAACGCCGGCAAAGACCCGTCGCAGACGCACCTGGCCATCGCCAACTTCACCGGCAGCCTGCGCCTCCTCGTCGGCCTCGGATGGCCGATGATCTACTTCGTCGCCGCGGCCTTCGGCTGGCAGCGCAACCGCGGCTTCATCGCCGTCAAGCTCGACACCGAGCACGCCGTCGAAGTCTTCGGGCTGCTCCTGCCCATCCTCTACTTCACCTTCATCTGGTGGAAAGGGACGCTCGCGCTGTGGGACGCCTTTCCGCTCGCGGCGTGCTACATCCTCTACCTCTTCGTCCTCTGGAAAATCCCGCCGCGCGAGCAGGAAGACGAAGCGCTCGAAGACCTCGGCGTCGTGCCGCGGAAAGTGCTGGCCATGCAGCCGAAGCCGCGCGGCACGTCGATCCTGCTGCTCTTCCTCGTCGGCGGCGTGATCCTCTACTTCTCCGCGCACCCGTTCCTCGACTCCATGCTGGCCATCGCCGCGTCGCTCGGCGTCTCGACCTTCGTCTTCGTCCAGTGGGTCGCGCCGTTCCTCTCCGAGTTCCCGGAAAAACTGAGCGCGTTCTACTGGGCGCGCAAGGTGTCGTCGGCGAACGTGGCGCTCATGAACATGGTCTCGTCGAACATCAACCAGTGGTCGATCCTCTCGGCCATGATCCCGATCCTCTTCGTCATCAGCGCGGGGGAGCTGCGGCCGCTGGTGTTCGATCACCTGCAGCGGCAGGAGATCCTGCTGACCATCCTGCAGAGCTTCCTCGGGTTTCTCCTGCTCCTGAATCTCGAGCTGCGCTTCCATGAGGCGCTCATCCTCTTCGTCTTCTGGCTGGTCCAGTTCGTGATGCCCGCGTGGCGCGACGCGATGGTTTACGTGTATCTTGGCTGGTGCATCGTCGAGCTCGTGCGGCTGATTCTCAGCCGCGAGGTCCCGCCCGCGTGGCGTGGTCTCCGCGTCACCCTGGCTCAACGATTCGCGTGAGGAACCGTGACCACGACCACCACCATTGAGCGCATTCGCCTGACGCGGCGCGTGACCGGCATCCAGATCTCGCCGACGCTGGCGGTGATGAACCGCGCTCAAGAGCTGATGGCCAAGGGCTTCGACGTGGTCGACCTCGGTCCGGGCGAGCCCGACTTCCGCACGCCGCAGAGCGTCGTCGACGCCGCCAAGCGCGCGCTCGACGCCGGGCAGACGAAGTACACGAACGTCGTCGGCACCACGCCGCTGCGCGAGGCCGTGGCCGCGCGTTACAACCGCCGCTTCGGCACGAACGTGCAGCCGAAAAACATCATCTGCGGCACGGGCGGCAAGCAGGAGCTCTTCAACGTCGTCCTCGCCCTCGTTGACGACGGCGACGAGGTCATCATCCCGTCGCCATATTGGGTCAGCTTCCCCGATCAGGTCTCGTTCGCCGGCGGGCGGCCGGTATTCGCGCCGACGGATGCGGAGAATCACTTCCGGCCGACGCTGCAGTCGATCGAGTCGGTGGCCAGCGAGCGGACGCGCGGTGTGATCATCAACTCGCCGTGCAATCCGACCGGCGCGGTGATCGAGGAAGGGGAGCTCGGTCGCATCGTGGAGTGGTGCGCGTCGCGCGGCCTCTTCCTCATGTACGACGAGACGTACGAGCTCTTCGTCTACGACGGCAACCGCCACGTCTCCGCGGTGACGTGGTTCGAGGAGTATCCGGAGACGGTGATCACGGTGAACTCGATGTCGAAGACGTTCGCCATGACCGGCTGGCGCCTCGGCTACGCGGTCGCGCATCCGGAGATCGTCGCGGCGGCGGGGAAGATCCAGAGCCACTCGACGTCGAATCCGAGCTCGATCTCGCAGGCCGCCGCACTCGCCGCGCTGAGCGGCTCCGATGACGACGCCCGGCGGATGCACGACGCCTACCGCGAGCGCCGCGCCTACCTCGTGCCGGCGCTCAACGCCATCGACGGCTTCTGCTGCACCGATCCCGACGGCGCGTTTTATCTCTTCCCCTCGGTGCGCGCCTTCTACGGCCGCGGCGGCATCCACGACTCGAATTCGTTCGCCAGCTACCTCCTCGACGAGGCCCGCGTCGCGGTCGTGCCCGGCAGCGCGTTTGGCGCCGACGACTACGTCCGCATCAGCTACGCCACGTCGATGGAGCGCATCCGCGAAGGCGTGCAGCGGCTCACCGCCGCGCTCGGGAAGTTGTAGCCCGCCCGCCCCGTTTCACCCCGCGTCTCTCAGCGGAAAAAAGGAGAATTTGTGAAAAAAGCATCGATCATCTGCATGCTTGCGCTCGCGGCCTCCGTCGCGCTGGCGCAGGACAAGCCGGCCCCGGTGCCGGCCACCGACGCGGATCCGGTCATCATCACGGCGAACGGGATCACGGTCCACAAGTCGGAGTTCGAGGGAGCGGTGAAGACGCTTCCCGCCGAGTACCAGCAGTTCGCCATGGGCCCCGGCAAGAAGCAGTTCGCCGAGGATTACCTGCGCATGAAGCTCCTCGCGGCGCAGGGGATGAAGGAGAACCTGCAGAGCGATCCCGACGTGCAGCGCCAGCTCGAACTGATGCGTTCGAATCTGATCGCCACCGCCGAGCTCAAGAAGATCGAGAAGTCGATCGCCATTACCGACGAGGACGTGAAGGCCTACTACGACGCGAACAAGAAAGAGTACGAGCAGGTCCACGCGCGCCACATCCTCATCGCGCCGCAGGGCAGCCCGGCCGCTCCTCCGGCGAAGGAAGGGCAGAAGGAGCTGACGGACGCGGAAGCGAAGGCGAAGGCCGAGGAGCTCCGCAACAAGCTCGTGGCGGGCGGCGACTTCGCGCTGATGGCGAAGTCGGAGTCGGCCGACACCGGCAGCGGCGCCCAGGGCGGCGACCTCGGTTCGTTCGGCCACGGCCAGATGGTCCCCGAGTTCGAGCAGGCCGCGTTCGCGGCGAAGCCCGGCGAGATCCCGCCGGTGGTGAAGACGCAGTTCGGCTACCACATCATCAAGGTGGAGTCGCACGACTTCACGCCGATCGAGAGCGTGCGCCCCACGATCGAGAAGCAGATCCGCCAGAAGAAGATCCAGGACACGCTCGACTCGATGAAGACCGCCGCCGGCGCGAAGTACGACGACACGTACTTCGCCACGCCGAAGGCCGCGCCGAGCTCCGCGATCACGAACGACGGCGAGAAGCCCGCCGCCCCCAAGCCCACCAAGAAGCCCTAACGTCTCTCCCGGGGGACAGGCACTCTTGCCTGTCCTCCGTGTTACCCTCCACGCCGATGGAAATCCCGGCGAAAGTCTCGATCTTCAACCGCATCCTGGAGATGAAGGGGAAGCAGGCGACGCTGATCGCGATCAACGAAGACGCCGGCTACTTCGAGGTGGTGATGGAGGTCCAGCAGCGCAACCACACCGTGCTGCTGCCCATCACCGAGACGGTAGTGATCTTCAACGAGGCTCTGCCGTCGATCTCGGCGGACTTTGAGGTCGAACGGTAGTAAAATGACTACCTATGGCCATGTCCGTGAAGATTTCCGACGAATTGCTGAGAGAGGCCCGCGAAGAAGCGAAAGCGACCGACCGCTCGATCACGTCGCAGATTGAACATTGGGTGCGGCTTGGACGGAAGGCCGAGCGCAGTCTGCGGCATGACGAAGTTGTCGCCGTCAAGCGTGCCGCTGATGATGACCCTCTGCTGCAGAGCCTCCTCGCGAAGATTCGGCGGGTCGCGGACAGCGATCACAGCGACTTGGCCAAAGAGCTCTTGGCGAGTGGTCCGGTCTACCAGAGCGCCCCCGGCGGAGGCATCGAGCGCATCATGCCGGACGGGACGCGCAGCATCGGGCACATCGTCGGAAGGCAGTTCGTTCCCGATGAGCCGAAGGCGAAAACGCGGCGCCGATGAGCAGCGCCGCTGACGAGCGGAACATCCTGCGGTTTCGCATTCACTCCGCGTCGCGCATGCTCGTCGTCCTCGCCGGACCGAACGGCGCTGGGAAATCGACGTTCGTCCAGAAGTTCCTGCAGCCGCTGGAGATTACCCTCGTTAATCCTGACGCTCTCGCGCGCGCTCTCTTTCCTGATGCGCCACCCGCAGCGGCATACGAAGCGGCGCGTGCGGCGGACCTCGTCCGTGCCGATCTGATCGAGCGCGGCGTTTCGTTCTGCATGGAGACCGTGTTCTCCGACCCCGAGGGAGCGAAGGTCGAATTTTTGAGAGACGCGCAACAGCGCGGCTACACCGTGATGCTGATCTTCATCGGCCTGGAAGACAGCGACCTGTCGATCGTGCGCGTGACTCGTCGCGTGGAGAACGGCGGACATGATGTCCCCGGGGACAAAATGAAGTCGCGCTTTCCGCGTACGCTGACGAACCTCGCGAATGCACTTGCCTTTATCGACTACGTCACTGTCTTCGACAACAGCTCCGGTGACGACCCTTATCGCTTCGTCGCCGAACTGCACAAAGGCAAAATCGTCCGCCGCGGCACGACCCAGCCCGACTGGTGGACGTCCCTCCACACGAAGCCTTAATCCAGCATCCCCTCGTATGGCCGGTGCGAGCGCCGCGCCTGCTGCACGATCCTCTCCGCGCGCTCCAGCATCTCCGTTGCCACGGAGAGCCGCGCCTGCCAGGGGTGAGGGATCTCTTCGTCGCGGCCGTCGAGTAGGGCCAGCGCGGTGCCGGCCTCGATCGTGTACGGCACCTCCGCCTTCTCCAGGCGGTCGACGATCTCGCCGAGCTCCTCGGTGTTGGTCGTCTCGAGAATCGGCGTCAGGCCAGCGGCGATCTCCTCGTGCAGCCTCGGCGCGAGCGTCAGGACCAGCGCCACGCCGCAGTCGCTGCACTCCGTGAAACCTTCGCGGTACTCCGCCTCGCACGATGGGCAGAACATCAGCGCACCTTCTTGCCGAACAGGTACGCCACCGCCACGCCGATCAGATAGAGGCCGATCATCGGCAGCGCCAGCGACGTCTGCGTCATCATGTCCGGCGTCGGCGTCACGATCGCGGAGATGATGAACGCCAGCACCACCGCGTACTTGAACTTCTGCAGCAGGAACGCCGGCGTGACGATGCCGAGGCGGGCCAGGAAGAAAATCAGGATCGGCGTCTCGAACACCGCGCCGGTGGCGAGGATGATCGTGCTGGAGAACGAGTAGTAGTCGTCGACCGTGATCATCTGCTTGAACTGCTTGCCGGTCTCCACGAAGAACCCGCACATGCCGGGCAGCAGATAGCGGTAGCCGAAATAGCCGCCGAGGACGAAGAAAATCGTCGCCCCGATGATGAACGGCGCCGCCAGCCGGCGCTCGCGCTTGTACAGCCCCGGCGCGATGAACAGCCAGAGTTGCAGAAGGATCACCGGCGCGGCCAGGAAGATCCCGGCCAGGAACGCCACCTTCATGTACAGGATGAACGGCGCCGTCAGGCGCGTGTAGGCGAGCTTGTCGCCGGGCGGCAGCACCTTCAGCAGCGGCGCCTGGAGGTAGCCGTAGATCTTGTCGGCGTAGCCCCAGCACACCAGGAACCCGGCCATGAGGGCCACGATCGAGACGAGCAGCCGCTTGCGCAGCTCGTCGAGGTGGTCGAGGAACGACATCTTCGGCAGCTCGCGCTCCTGGTCGTCGTCGGCTGCGAGCGTGGTGGGGTTGACGGTGTCGTCCATCGCTTACTCGGCGTGCTCCGCGGCGGCGGGGGTGGCCGGGGCTGGCGCGGCCTCGGCGGTGACAGCCGCTGGCTCAGCTCTTGATACCGTCGTGTCCGGAGGAGGCATCAGGGTCACGTTCTTCAGCGAATCTTTCAACTCCTCGGCGTGGACTTCGCGTTCGATCGTGTTCTTCAGTTCGTCGCTGGCCTTCTTGAACTCTCCGAGGGCTTTGCCGAGCGTTTTGCCGATCTCAGGCAGCTTCCGCGGCCCGAACACGATGAGCGCGACGACAAAAATCATCAGCAGCTCGGGGAGTCCCAGTGAACCGAACATGAAGAGGCCTCTTTTCCGGATGGTAACGTGCGGGTGAACACCCCCCGCCCGGTGAATACTCCGCATCTATAATGACGTTACGAGATCGATCATGACGAAACTTAGAAAGACCGAGAAGTGGACCTTCTCGCTGACGCTCGCCGCCGCGATCGCCGGCGCGACGCTGTTCGGCGGATTCTACGGCAATCGCCTCTTCGGATCGCCGGTGCAGTCCGAGGTGCAGAAGCGCCTCAAGGAATACACCGACCTCTTGGGCGCGGTGACGCAGTGGGCGCCGGAAGAAACCGGCTCCGACAAGTTCGTCTACTCGTCCATCGACGGCATGCTGCGCACCCTCGATCCGCACACCTCCTTCCTCGAGCCGAAGGAGTACGCGGACATGCAGGACCGCCAGAAGGGCTCCTTCTACGGCCTCGGCATCCTGGTCACGAAGCGCAACGATCAGGTCACCGTCATCACGCCGCTCGAAGGGACGCCGGCCGCGCGGCTCGGCATCCGCGCCGGCGATGTCATCTCCGAGGTCGAGGGCGTCGCCACCGAGGACCTCTCGCTCGACGAAGTCGTCAAGCGTCTCAAAGGGCCGAAGGGAACCACCGTCCACATCAAGATCATGCGCGTGGGGATGAAGGAGCCGATTCCGCTCTCCATCGTCCGCGCGGCCATCCCCACCAACTCGATCTCCAACGTGCTGATGCTCAAGCCCGGCGTCGGCTACATCCGCATCAAAGACTTCACCGCCACGACCGTGCGCGAGCTTGATGAAGCCATCGACAAGCTCAAAGCCGACGGCATGAAGGACCTCGTCCTCGACCTCCGGCAGAACCCCGGCGGCCTGCTCGACGCCGCCGTCGGCGTCGCCGATCACTTCCTCGACAAGGGGCAGATGATCGTCTACACCAAGGGCCGCACGCCCGACTCCGAGCAGAACTACCTCGCCCCCGGCAAGCATCAGAAACTCGACTTGCCGCTCGTCGTGCTGGTCAACCGCGGCAGTGCCTCGGCGTCGGAGATCGTCTCCGGCGCGATCCAGGATCACGACCGCGGCCTCGTCGTCGGCGAGACGAGCTGGGGCAAGGGCCTGGTGCAGAGCGTCTACACGCTGCAGTACGGCGCGGGCCTGGCGCTGACGACGTCGAAGTACTACACGCCGTCGGGCCGCAACATCCAGCGCGACTACAGCTCGTTCTACGACTACTACGTCGCCGACGACAGCGAAGACGGCAGCACCACCGAGGTGCCGCTCAAGGACCGGAAGCAGTACAAGACCGAGACCGGCCGCGTGGTGTACGGCGGCGGCGGCATTACGCCGGACGTCTTCGTCAAGCCGGCGCCGCTGACGCGCACGACGCAGATCCTCGAGGTGCGCAGCGCCATCTTCAACTTCGGCGTCGACTACGTCGCCAAGCATCCCGACGTCACGAAGGACGTGGCCGTCACGCCTGCGGTGATCGAGGAGTTCACGAACTTCGCCGCGTCGAAGGACATCGCTCCGATGGCCGACATCCGCGACGCGCTGCAGAAGCCGAACGACCGCCGCTACATCGAGCGCGCGCTGAAGGCGGAGATCATCGCCGCCAAGTACGGCTTTGACGCGTCGTACCCGTACCGGCTGCAGGGCGACAACCAGGTCGAGAAGGCGCTGGAGCTCTTCCCCGAGGCGCAGAAGCTGGCCGCGCAGGCCAGCGAGATGCAGAAGCAGGGGCAGCCGGGCGGGGCCAACGCCGGGTCGCGCGCGGCCTCGAACAGCGGAGCGCCGAAGACCCAGTAATTACGACACGTGGAGAGAGACGCTGACCGTCCGCGTCAGCGTCGTCTCTCCGCTCGCCGTGATCGTCACGGTCCCGGTGAGCGTCTGGCCGCTGATGCCGATGAGCGCGTCTTTGTCGATGTCGACGGTCCAGCCGTAGACGTCCGGCGCGAATTGGATGCCGGAGGGCGTCACGCGGAACCAGCTCTCCCCGCTGCCGGCGGCCGTCAGCGTGAACCCCGGGCCGGCGGAGGCCAAAAGGACGCGCGACGGCGGCGAAAAGCCGCGCGTATCGACGATCACGGCGCTCGGGCTGGCGATGATTTGTCCGGAGAATGGCGGCGCATCGTTGACCGTCGAGGAGTCGACGAACTGCATGAGGCTCGGCGCGGCGGCGTCGCGCTCCGTCAGCGATCCCTCCCCAAGGTTGAAGACCTGCCACGCGGTCCTGATGATCGATGTGTGGTCGAACGTCGTGCCGGAGAGGGCCGCCTTCGACCCGGAGGCGATGTACGGCGAGACGATGATCGCCGGCACGCGTCCACCGAAGGCGTTGAAGCCGAAGTTCTCCGCGGCGACGTCGTGCTGATGCGGCGACTGCACGGCCGGGACGGAAACCGGGACCGCCGGCGGCGGCGCGACATGGTCGTAGATCCCGCCGGCCTCGTCGTACGTGACGATCAGCAGCGTCGAGTCCCAGTAGCTGCTGTTGCGCAGAAGGTTATAGACCTGCATGAGCAGCAGCTCGCCGCCTGTGGCGTCGATCGGCGGATTGCTGGGGTCGGGCGCCGGCGGCTTCTTCGTGAACAGGCTGAGGAGCGTGGTGTTTCCGGCACCCGGATGATTGGCGCTCGGCGGGAGAGTCTCGTTCGGATGGCGCTCGAACGGGATGTTGATCAGGCCCATGTTGTAGCGCGGCTCGATGAACGAGAAGGGCGGCAGCGTGCCGTTCTGCACGTCCTGGACGAACGTGCTTCCCGGAACGCCGGCGAGCTGCATCGGGAAGCTGCCGCCCCAGTCGCTGTCGTCGAAGGTGGAGACGTTGTTCTGCGAGGCGGACGCGCGCGCGGCCTTGGATGCGTACGGCAGCGTCATGAGCGCGATCGAGTAGTCGTGAAAGTAGATCTTCCATTGCGGCCCGCCCGGCGCCGGCTGGATCAGATCGAGCTGGCTCAGGATCGAAGCGCTGTCGACGACCGAGGATTCGGGCGCGAGATGGAGCGGGTCGATGGCGTGGTCGGCGTCGTCGACGACGCTGTAGTCGTTGGGGACGAGGATGGGATTGGGATCGCCGCTTCCGTCGAATGCGTACTTCTCTCCCGCGATCACCTGCGGCGCGGCGCAGAGCGCGAAAAGGCGGTTCGTGAACGTCTGCGTCGGCACGGAGGCGAACCAGGCGTCGCAGACGCCGAACTGCTTTGCCAGGAAGGCCGTGACCGGAAGCTGCTCCGGCGTGAGGTAGGTCATGACGTCGCCGATGTTCTGCGGCGTGATGTTTGGGGCGTTCGCGTAGTTGTCGACGAAGCCGCTCATCGGCGCGTCGCCGCCGTAGTCCTTCCACGGCGTGGCGCTGTCCGGAGCCTTGCCGAGGTACTGCTGGGCCATGTCGCCGAACGGCTCCTGCGGATCGATCATCGGAACCGTGGTGGCAGGATAGGTCTGGCCGCTTCCGCCGATCGTGCTCGGCGCCGCGTTGGTGACTTTGTACACCGTGCCCGCGGAGTCGGTGTTGCTCTCGCTGCCGGTCAGCCCGTTCAGCGGCGCATCCTTCCGGCCGCCGTACAGCCAGCCGAGGACGTTGTCGTAGGAGCGGTTTTCGAGCATGAGCACGACGACGTTCGTGATGGATGCCATGGTCTCCCCTCAACGCAACTCGAAGTTGACGGTGACGCGTGCGCGGACGGTGATCTGTCCGGGCGCGACGCTGCTCTGGTCCGACAGCGACGGCGTGCCGGCGTTCTGCACCGAGTTCTGGCTCTGCGGCGCTCCCCACCCCCACCACGAGCCGTACGACGACCACCAATCGTCCGACGGCGACTCCACGATCGCGCGCGCCTCGCCGAGCGTGCGGCCGAGGCTCTTGGCCATGAGCTCCGCCTTCTCGCGCGCCGCCTTGCACGCCAGCGTCCGCGCCGCGTCCCGGTGGCGGCGCAGCTCGCTGGTCATGAAGCGGACGCGGTGGACGTGATTCGCCCCCGCCTTGAGCAGCGCCGGGTAGAGCGATTCGAACGCCGCGATGTCGGTCGAGGTGATGACGATCGTCCTCCCCACGGTCCGCTTTCCGGAGCCGGAGTAATAGTCGCCCCAGATCGTGACGAACTCGGTCTTGATGTGCGCCGGATCGACGCCTTGCCGCTTCGCTTCCGCGATGACGGCCTTGACCGCGGCGTCGTTTTGCTCCTGCGCGCCGGTGAGGCTCGTGCCCTCCGTCTGCACGCCGACGACGATCTCGACCAAGTCGGGCACCACGCGCATCTCCGCCTCGCCGATCGCCGTCACCCCGTCCCGAGGCAAGCCCTCACCGTTGGCCGTGACGTTCCACTGCGCATGTGCCGCCGGGAGCGCTGCCATGACGAACAGAGCCGCGAGAAATCGTTTCATGTCGAACCTCCGGCAGCGAGTTTAAGTCCGCGTCTTGCCGAGGCGTGCCGTTGCTGCTAGCCTGACGCCGCTTTTTGCACGGAGAACCATCGCTGATGCCTGACCTGGGAAAGAAATACACGTGCTACAGCTGCCACACGAAGTTCTACGACCTCGGCAAGCCGGTTCCGCTCTGCCCGAAGTGCGGCGCGGACCAGCGCGATGCCGAGGAGGCGCCGGCCGTGCCGGCCTCGCGCAGCCGCAGCCGTGCCCCCGTCGTCGAGGAGCCGATCGAAGAGCCGGAGTTCTCCGGCGAAGCCGAGGCTGAAGGCGGAGGAGGCGGCGGCGAAGAAGACGAAGAAGCGGTCGTCCCCGAGCGCGAAGAGTCCGACGACGAGGACGAAGAGGAAGAGGAGTACTGACGATGCGCAGCATCGGTCTCATCGGCTGTCTGATTGGCCTCGTCATCATCCTGCTGATCTTCGGCGGCTGGTACGTCGGGACGCGCAATCACCTCGTCACCCTCGACGAAGCCGTCAACGCGCAGTGGGGGCAGGTGCAGAACGACTATCAGCGCCGCTACGACCTCATCCCGAACCTCGTCAACACCGTGAAGGGCTACGCCGCGCACGAGCGCGAGACCTTCGAGGCCGTGACGAATGCGCGCGCCCGCGTCGGCCAGGTGACGATGCCGCCCGGACCGCCGGGCAGCGCCACCGACATCACCACGAACCCGCAGGCGATGGCGCAGTACGAACAGGCGCAGGCGGGCCTCGGCAACGCGCTCTCGCGCTTGCTCGTCGTCGTGGAGCGCTATCCGGAGCTGAAGGCGAACCAGAACTTCCTCGAGCTCCAGTCGCAGCTCGAGGGGACGGAGAACCGCATCGCCGTCGAGCGTAAGCGCTACAACGACGTCGCGCGTGACTACAACACCGCGATCCGGCGGTTCCCCGGCAGCCTGGCCGCGTCGATGGGCGGCTTCAAGCCGAAGGCGTACTTCCAGGTCACCAGCCCGGCCGCAAACGAGGCGCCGAAGGTCGACTTCGGGAAGTAGGAGTCGATGCGGGCGCGCTGCCTCGCCGTCGTCATCGTCCTCGTCGCCGTGCGCCTCGTGGCGCTCGACGTCCCGCCGAAGCCGACGCAGTGGGTCAACGACTACGGCGCGAACCTCCTCGGCGCGTCGGAGACGCAGCAGCTCAACGAGAAGCTCGAATCCCTCTACAAGAAAACGAACACGCAGTTCCTGATCATGATCTGGCCGTCGCTGCAGGGCGACGACGATCTCGAGTTCACCAACCGCGTCGCCAACGTCTGGAAGGTGAAGGACGACAAGGCGCTGATGCTCTTCGTCTTCCTCAAAGAGCACAAGATCCGGATCCAGGTCGGCTACGGGCTTGAAGCCGTCATCACCGACGCCTACTCCTCGCGCGTCATCCGCGAGACCATCGCGCCGGCCTTCCGGCAGAACCAGTACGCGGCGGGACTGAGCACCGCGATCGATCAGCTGGCGACGAAGATCGATCCGAGCTGGACGCCGGCGGCGTCGACCGCCGCGCCGGTGCGCGAGCCGATTCAGCGTCCCGTCTCGCGCTCCACGCCGGGGCCGTCCGGCTCCGACATCGTCATCCTCATCGTCCTCTTCCTCGTCTTCCTCTTCGTCATCCTGCCGCTCCTGCGCCGCGGCGGCTGCGGCGGGTGCAGCGGCTGCATCTTCCCGCTGTTCTGGGGCGGCGGCGGAGGAACGACGTTCGGCGGCGGCGGCTTCGGCGGCGGTGGGGGAGGAGGATGGGGTACCGGCGGCTCGTGGGGGGGCGGCGGCAGCTCGTTCGGCGGCGGCGGCGCGGGAGGAAGCTGGTAATGGAACAGAAGGAGTTCCTGGCGCGGCTCGACCAGCAGCGCATCGTCGCGGCCATCCGCGCCGCGGAGAACGAGACCTCGGGCGAGATCCGCGTGCACGTGCAGCCGAAGGCGCGCGGCGGCGACATCCGTTTCGTCGCCGAGCGGACGTTCGAGCGCCTCGGCATGACCAAGACGGCCGCGCGCAACGGAGTGCTGCTCTTCATCGCCTCCGAGGAGCAAGGCTTCGTGATCCTCGGCGATCGCGGCATCGACGAGAAAGTGCCGGCCGGTTTCTGGGACGAGATCGCCGCGAAGCTGACGATCCGCTTCAAGAACGGCGAATTCACCGAGGGGATCGTCGACGCCGTCACGGCGGCGGGGGAGCATCTGAAGGAGTTCTTTCCGCGCGCGGCCGACGACGTCAACGAGCTCTCCGACGAGATCGACGTCTCGGATGAGTAGCACCGTCGCCATCGCCCTAGGCGCGAACCTCGGCGACCGCGCCTACACAATGCGCCGCGCCATCCACGAACTGCGCACGATCGTGCACATCGTCCGCGTCAGCTCATTCCGCGAGACCGCGCCGGTCGACGCGCCGCCCGGTTCGCCGAAGTTCCTCAATGCCGTCGCCATTGGCTACACGTCCCTCACGCCGTTCCAGCTTCTCGCGAAGATGCAAGAGATCGAAGCGAAGCTCGGCCGCCGCCGCACCCGCGTGCGCAACGCGCCGCGCACGATCGATCTCGATCTGATCTTCCACAGCGCGAACCGTGCTCGCACGCGAGAGCTCACGCTTCCGCATCCGCGCTATCGGGAAAGGGAGTTCGTGATGAAGCCGCTGCGGGAGGTATGGGAAGCCGAGAGGGCGCACGCCGTGCGCCCCTACCGGTAAGGGCGCACGCCGTGCCGCGCAGTGGCATCCGTGACCGTTCGGTGAGATCTTTCCTATGCAGAGCGCTCGTGAGGTGGGCTTTGCCAACCAGCGCTGCCGGCCGTGCCGGCTACCGCGTGGCCACGCCCCCGCCCAGCTCCACGTGCGGATGCGCGCGGGCGACGGTGACGGCGTGGGTGAGGAGCGGATAGGGGTTCACCATCTCGTCGCTCTCGTTCACGCCGAAGTGAAGGTGCGACGGGGTGTGCTGCGCGTTGCCGGTATTGCCGACGAAGCCGAGGAGATCGCCGGCCTGCACTTCCATCCCTTCGTAGAGGCCGGGCGCCCAGCGGTCGAGGTGCGCGTAGTAAAACGACGCGCCGTTCTCCGTCGTCAGCCAGAGGCAGTGGCCGCCGAGCTTCTGGTCGCCGATGTAGCTGACGATGCCGTCCGCCACGGCCACGACCTCCGTCCCTTTCGGCGCGAAGATGTCGATTCCCTTGTGGACGCGGCCGCCTTCGCGCGGGTCGTGCCAGCTGTCGTTGAGATTCCGCACTCCGATGCCGACCACCGGCATGCGCAGCTGCGTGCCGTTGAGCGGCGCGAAGAGCGCCTGCGCGCGCTCGGCGAACTCACGGTCGCGCGCCTTCGCCGTCGTCATGCTCGGCGCGATCGTCGGCTTGCGCACGATCTCGCGGCTCGTGTAGCGGCTCAGATCGGCGCGGAGCTGCGCGTTGAGCTGCGTCCAATCGTCCTCGTCGGCCGCGGGAAGCGACGCGGCGGCCGGAGCCTGCGGAGCTGGCGTCGCGAACGGCAGCGTGGCGCACCCGCATAGGAAAAGGGTAGTGCTCGCCAGCACGCTGCCACACGTGCCAACCCACCACCTGCGAGCGCGAAGGGTTTCCATGGTCTACCGGGACGGCCGTCAGTTTACGGAATGGCGGTTGAGCTTGTAAAGAGAGCGGCTGTGAACTCTTCGATCCGCCGGACCGGCACGACGTCGACGTCCGCGCGAATCTCGCTCGCGTTCGACTGCGGCACGAGCATCCGCCGGAAGCCGAGCGCGGCCGCTTCGCGCGCGCGAAGGTCCGCCTGTGATACGCCGCGCACCTCGCCCAGCAATCCGACTTCGCCGAAGAGCGCCACGTCGTGCGCGATCGGCGCGTTGCGCTGCGACGACAAGAGCGCCGCCACCACGCCGAGGTCGATGGCCGGCTCGCTCACCTGCAGACCGCCGGCGAGATTCACGTAGACATCGTGCATCAGGAAATTGCCGCCGCTCTTTTTCTCGAGCACCGCCAGGAGCAGCGACACGCGATTCGCGTCGATCCCCATGGCCATGCGCCGCGGCGATGGAAAGTGCGTGGCCGAAACGAGCGCCTGCACTTCGATCAGCAGCGGGCGCGTTCCTTCGAGCGCGACCACGATCGCGGAGCCGGCCGCGCTCGACCGCTGCGCGAGCAGCGCCGCCGAGGGATTCGGCACCTCTTCGAGCCCGCCGTCGTGCATCTCGTAGATCGCCACCTCGTTCACCGGGCCGAAGCGGTTCTTGTAGGCGCGCACCACGCGGTAGTTCTGAAACTTGTCGCCCTCGAAGTAGAGCACCGTGTCGACGATGTGCTCGAGCGACTTCGGGCCGGCGATCGTCCCTTCTTTGGTGATGTGGCCGATGAGAAAGATCGGGATCGACAGGCGCTTGGCCAGGGTCATCAGCACGCCGGCGGAGTCGCGGACCTGCGCGACGGAGCCGGGCATGGAGTCGTTCGCGGCCGTGTGCACTGTCTGGATCGAGTCGACGATGACCGCCACCGGCATCATTTTTTCCACCTCGGAGACGATTCTCTCGACCGAGGTCTCGGTGAAGAGGCGGATGTTGCCGGAGGTCGTGCCGAGGCGGCGGGCGCGGAGGGCGATCTGGCGCGGCGACTCCTCGCCGGAGACGTAGAGCACCGCGCCGCCGCGGGCGAGCTCCTGCGCGGCCTGCAGGAGCAGCGTCGACTTGCCGATGCCCGGCTCGCCGCCGACCAGCGTGACGGCGCCGAGAACCAGGCCGCCGCCGAGCACGCGGTCGAAGTTCGGGAGGTTCGTGGAGATGCGCGGGGCGACATCGGCGTCGATGGCGTCGATCGGCATCGGCGCCGCGCCGCTGCTCAACCCCGCGCGCGGCCGCTCCTCCGCCGGTGCATCTTCCTGCACGAATGAGCTCCAGGCATTGCACTCGGGGCAGCGGCCGAGCCACTTCGGGCTCTGGTTGCCGCATTCGGTGCAGGCGTAGACGGGGGTGGTTTTTTTCGCCACGCCTACATATTGAACTGTTTCTGCCGCCCGTTCAGCGCGGCAATCGTGCGCTCCAGCCGCCGCCGTTGCGTCGCCTCCTGCTTCGCCTCAGTGATCCACCGGATGTAGTTCCGCCGGTGCGATGGCGGGATCTCGTTCCAGAACTCCCGCGCTACCGGATGTAGAGCGATCTCGCGGGCGATGAACTCGGGAACCGGGTCGTCGCTCTGGTGCCGCCGCGGCGGCGGCTTGACGCCTTTCGGCTTCACGGCCCGGCCGGCGTCGGTCATCTTGCCCGCCTTCTCCAGTGCCGCGAATTGTCGAGGTTGATCTGCGACCACTGGCTGGTCGCCTGGGGCCAACGGATTCGAACCCGCGACCTCTCTGGCGCGAACGGGTGAACGTCTAACGCGGCCATGACTATCACTGCACGCAAGCATGCTCGAAGATGCTTGCGAAGGCTGCGCGCCGCGACGTCCCCCGGCGCGGGACATCTCGAGATCGCCTTAATCGCGTACGCGTCCCGCTAAGCGAGGTGACGGCTGCGTCAGCCTTCATTACTTCAACCTCGAGGAGTAGGCGAAGGATCTCCGTGGGCCGCTTGGAAAGCCGGCCCACGCGACGGTATCACGACGGCGGTACGACCGAGGCCGCGCGTGCCGTTTCTTGCAGATCTTCCGCCCCCCCTCTCCCGGCGCTTTCATTGCCGTCATCCCGACATGCGCCAATCGTCAGGTTCATGGCGGCATTCACCGCGGCCTCCACATCGAGGAACGTTCCCACCGGCTTGCCGGGATCGCTGATCACGGGGGTGCCGGTCCCATTGAGAATGGACCGGATCTGTTGATGCGTGAGGAGTGAATTGACTTGCAGCATGAGCGCCGCCGCGGCGGCGACTTTTGGCGTTGCACCGGAGGTGCCGCCGAAGCCGGCTACATAGGCATTGTCGGCGCTCGAGCCGCAAGTCAGGTCGTGGGAAGGATCACCGGGCGCGGCCACCGTGACTTGCGGTCCCCAGTTGCTGAATGAAGCCCGCACGTTGTTGACCGGATGGAAGGCCGTCGCGCCGACCAGGATTGAGCCCGTCGGCGGAAACGGATGCCCGCTGTCATCGATGCCCGCATCCCGGTCGCCGTTACCAGCAGCGACGCAAACCACGACCCCTGCGGCGATGGCCGCGACGATGGCCGCGCTCACGGACGGTACCTGCTCATAATTGCCGAACAGGCCGGTCTGCACCTCCAGGATGATCACCTTGCGCTTGCCGCCGCTGTTCGCCGCTGTGACGTGGTCGATCGCGCGAGCCCAGGAGTTACCGGGGAGCGCCACACCGGGGCCGGAGTCCGCCTGGATCGGCCAGATCGAGGCGCCAAACGCGATACCTGCCATGCCGAGCGAATTCACCGCCGCAGCCGCCAATCCGGTGACCCCCGTACCGTGGGAGATCGATCCTCCTGTGTTTACGTTCGTTCCGCCGTCGAAGGCGTTGAAGGCCTGGGCTAGGTCGAACTGCGGCGCCAACTCCTGGTGCGTGATGCGATATCCCCAGTCGATGTCGGCGACAACGACGCCGGTGCCGGAGGACAGCGACCAGGCTCGATCGGCCTTCGTCCGGAACGCATACCATTGACGCTCCGGAATCGCCAACTGATCGTTCGTTCCCAACAACGGCTCGCTGAGCGGGAGCGCGGCGGGAGGAATGGCTTTCGGCACCGGAACGGCGCGCTCGATCTCCGGCAACTGGCGGAGCTCCGCCGCGATCTGCCCCAAGTCGGCCTCCGCCGGGAAGCGTAGCTGGAAGAAGTTGGCCCGATCGAGGCCGGCGGGGCCCTCTGCTGCCTCCGCTGCTGCAAGACTCGCAGGCTGCGCGGCAATGGCAGCCAGCCGATCGGATGGGATACCGAAACTCGACTCGACCGCCTGCACCCCATGCCGCTGCAACACCGACTGCACCCTCGTGGGAATACCGCCTGGTGGCGCGATGCCGGCTATCTGCGGCAGCATTTCCGCCGCTCCTCCCGAGCGGAACTGCACTTCGATGAGTCCCGGCTCGAAAGCCGTTGCCGCGGCGCCGGGCGCCGTGGCGCGGGGAAAGCGTGCGTCATTTGCCGGGGCCGGCTCGAATATGATGTCAGTATCTTCGTTCTCAGCCATGAATCTCTCCTCGGAAGTTTTCCCGTTGGCTCGTCTTTGAAGTTGTTAGAGGGCCGCCAATGACGTTCTTCCCCGCTCAAGTTCTCCCTCAACGCACTCATAGACATTTACCTCTCATCCAGTACGTGGTGCGGTACCAGCGGCCGACGGACATCGTAGTTGTCGTCGCCGTAAATAGGGAACCGCTACACCCTGAGTGTGCTCCGTTCGCGCGTTGAACAGCACCCAGCGCGTCTTGCGCTCGCTCTTCCTGGCATCACGTCGGCTGCTGTTCCGCCGCCGATCGCTGAAGTGCGGCGGCCATGCCGCCGCTGTCAGAGCGCCGGTATGGCCGGCGCTCTCCACATCGCTACATATTGAACTGTTTCTGCCGCCCGTTCAGCGCGGCAACCGTGCGCTCCAGCCGCCGCTGTTGCGTGGCCTCCTGCTTCGCCTCAGTGATCCACCGGATGTAGTTCCGCCGGTGCGAGGGCGGGATCTCGTTCCAGAACTCCCGCGCTACCGGATGTAGAGCGATCTCGTGGGCGATGAACTCGGGAACCGGGTCGTCGCTCTGGTGCCGCCGCGGCGGCGGCTTGACGCCTGTCGGCTTCACGGCGCGGCCGGCGTCCGTCATCTTGCCGGCCTTCTCCAGCGCCGCGAATTTGTCGAGGTTGATCTGCGACCACTGGCTCGCCGGCTTCCGCGGCACGAAGCGCTGCTGGTAGTAGTCGTCGTCGAGGCGCTTGACGAGGTTGTCGACCCAGCCGAAGCAGAGCGCCTCGTCGAGCGCCTCCTCGTAGGTCAGCGTTTTCTTGCCGCTGCCTTTCTTGGCGAAGGCGACCCAGATCTCCGTTTCCTTGTCGTGGTTGCGCTCGAGCCAGCGGCGCCACTGCGCGGCCGTGGAGAACGTCTTGGTCATTCGGCCATGACTTCGTCGACGTAGCACCACTTCCACGTCTCACCCGGCTGGAACGACTGCATGACCGGGTGAGACGTGGCCTGGTAGTGCTTGGTGGCGTGCTTGTTCTTCGACGAGTCGCAGCAGCCGACGTGGCCGCAGTGGAGGCAGCGCCGGAGATGCACCCAGCGGTCACCGGTCTGCAGACATTCCTCGCAACCGTTGGGCGTGCGGGCGGGGGCGTCGTCGGTGGTGCGGAGATGTTCGCAGGCGGCTGCCATGAACCTACTTTAGCAGGATCCTCTCGATGGCGGCCACCGCGCGCGGGTCGTCGATCTGCGACAGCCAGAACACCGCCTTCTTCCGCACGTTGCGGTCGCGGTTGGTCTCCGCGAGGTGGATCAGCTGCGGGATGGCCTCGTCGCGCGGCCGCTGCGAGATCGCGAATACCGCCGCCTCGCGCACCTCGGACTCCGCATCGTTCTCCGCGAAGTCGCGCAGCGCCGTCGAGGCGATTTTCGACTCCGCTTTCTGCCCGAGCCAGAAGAGCGCCTGCGTGCGCACGTGCCGGTCGGGGTGCGTGCGCGCGAGCTTGATCAGCGTCTGCGCGGCCTCGTCGCCCGGCACCTGGCCGATGGCGAAGACGGCCTTCTCCTGCACGCGGCGGTCGGTCTCCTGCTCGAGCCGCTCGCGCAGGATCGGCAGCGCCTTCTGCCCGGCCTCCTGGCCGAGCCAGAAGATCGCCTCGCTGCGCGTGTCGGCGCTGGGGTGATGCCGCACGATCTGCGCGAGGGCGTCGAAGACCTCCGGCTCCCGCGACTGCGTCAGCGCGAAGACGGCCTTCTTGCGGATCTTTTCGTCGGGATCATCGTTGGCCATCTTCCGCGCCACTTCGAAGCCGCGCCGCCCGCCGGCCTGAGCGAACCAGAAGATGGCGTCGCCGCGGAGCTCGCGATCGCTGCCCTGCGTCGACAAGCGCTCCAGGATCTGGGCCACGCGCGGCGAGCCGTGCATGGCGATGGCCGTGAGCGCGCCGCGATGGCGGTCGTTGCGGCCGCCGACGCGCGCCTCGAGCATGTTCAGGCTGTCGTCCGCCGAGACGTTGTCGGCGACGTGCACCGTCGCGCCGGCGCCGTCGACCGGGCATCCGCCGCTGTACGTCTCGATGCGGTCGCCGTGCAGCGCCACCAGCATCGTCGAGCGGTCGATGTTGTCGAAGTGGCCGTTGTCGTCGCCGGTGAACGAGCTGCCGCCCTGCCCCAGGCGGCAGGTCTTCGGGTTGATGGTCTTGCCGTGGCCGATCCAATCCATGCAGCACATGACGTAGCGGCCGTTCGACGGCACCTGGTATACGACCCACCCGTCGCCCGCCGCGCTCATCGCCTGCGACAGCGACGCGTGGTGGACGACGCGCGCGTTCTCGAGGCTCCCGAACGCGACGGAGGAGATGAAGAGCAACAGCAATGCAAGTCGAGTTTTCATGGTCTTCTCCTAGTCGAGCAGGCTGGTGAGGTAGTCGGTCGCTTCCTTGGAGCCCATGACCGACAGTTTTTGCACGATCTCGCGCTTCCACCGCGGGTCCTTCTCCTGCTTGGCCAGCTCGACGAGCGCGTGGGCGTTGCCCTGGACGAAGAGCCCTTCGAGCGCGGCGCGGCGCACGCCGTCGTTCGTCTCGCCGCGATAGATCGAGACGAGCGTGGCGCCGGTGCGCGCTTTGCCGATCAGGCCGAGCGTCCGCACCGCGGTGGTGCGCAGCGTGAGGTCGGGCTCGTTCTTGGCGATGTCGAGGAGCGCGTCGGCGCTGCCGCCGACGAACATCGACTGGATGATGGTCTTCTTCACCTCGGTCGACGATTCCGCGCGATACATCTCCTGCAGCTCCGACCCCGCGCCGAGCACGCCGAGCTGGCGGATGGCCTCGCCGCGCAGATGCGGGTCCTTCTCGTTCTTGGCCACGGCGTAGAGCTGCGGGCGCGCTCCGGCCACCATGTAGGCGCGGAGGATCTCCTTCTTCACTTCGATGTTCGGCGCCGACGCGTAGATCTCGCCGAGGAGCGCGGCATTGCGCTTGCCGGAGATGCCGAGGTACCGGATCGCTTCGTTTTGGAGCTCGGAATGCGTGGAGCCGCGGGCGATCGATCCAATCAACTGCGCCGCGCGCTGCGACGACGACTGGCTGAGGACGAAGAGCGCCTGCTCCTTCACGCGGTGCGAGTACTTCCCGTCCACGATCTTCTGCAGCAGGGGCACGGCGCGCTCGGGATCGCTCGAGAGCAAACCCTGGATGGCGATCAGCTTCAGCTCTTCATCGTTGACTTTGCCGGGATCGATCACCTCGCCGGTGCCCTGGCGGATGTCGATCTCCAGCGCCTTGGCGTCGCCTTTGTACCGGCTCTTCGGAAACGCGCGCTGCAGCGCGCCGAGCGTCTGCAGCGCGTCGGCGCCGCGGCCCGCTTTGTTCTGCGCGTAGGCGAGCCAATAGAGGCCGCCGTCGGCGCGCTTGCCGTTGATGGCCACGACCTTCTGGAAGATGTCGATGGCGTGCTGCCACTCGCCGTCGTCGATGGCGTCGGTGCCCTGCTCGTAGAGATCGGCCTCGGTCTCGGCGCGCTCGTCGCCGGTGTCCGCCACGTCGGGGATTTCGTATGCGGCCGCGCGCGCGAGCGGCGACACGGCGATGTACAGGATGAGCAACAGTGTTTTCATGATTTCCTCTGGCGTTGCCGGATCTGTTCGCCGGCCACGCGGAGCTCCAGGAGGGCCCCGCGCTTTTCAATTCGTTTCTGCATCATTTGGAGATCGCGCGCGGAGGGCTTCTCCGGCGCGCGGGCCAACTCGAGCAGCAGCGGCTGCAGCTGCTCGAGCGTATTCGCGAGCGACGTTTGTCCCGACGCGTACGCGGCGTCGAGGTAGAGGCGGTTCTTGCGCACGAGGTCTTCCATGGCCTCGCGGTCGGCGATGACGACGGGCGGCGCCTCGGCGGTGGCGTTCTTGATCTCGGTGAGCATGCGCTCGGAGCGGTCGAAGTGATCCCCGACGACGACGAGAAGCACGCGCTCGCGCCCCTCCGCCGTCGACACGGGCGCCTTCGCCGCGGAAGCGATCGGCAGCGGCGCCGTCGCCGGCCGCGGTGCCAGCCGGTATCCGACCAGCACCGCGATCACGACGACCGCCGCCGCGGCGGCCGCGAACATCCAGGACCGGTCGCGCCGGCGCTCGAGCTTCCAGCGCAGCCGGTTCCAAAGATGCTCTTCCCACGCCGGCGCTAGCTCCGGCGTTTCGGCGGCTTGGTCGACCGCGTCGAGCACGCGGCGGAGCAGCTCGCGCTCGCTGCGGCATGCTTCGCAGCGGAGGAGATGCTCGCGCGCGCCCGGCGGGACGTCCTCGCCGTAGTGCAACAAGACCAGTGTGTCGCGATCGAGATGTTCCATGGCAGTCATCCGACGAGCGGCTCGAGCTCCTCGCGAAGCTTCTGCACCGCCCGAAAAACCGTGTGCTTCGTTGCGCTGACTTTGGTGCCCAGCGTTTTGCCGATCTCGTCGATCGACATTCCTTCGAAATGCCGTAGCACGAACGCCGTCCGCTCGGCCGCGCTGAGCGACTCCATCGCCCGCGCCACGGCGTCGCGGATGTCCGTGGCGTGCGCGTGCCGTTCTTGCGGCGTCGAGTGTTCGTGTTCCGAGTGCGACATCAATGTGATCTCCTTGCCCGAGTCCTCCGGTCTGCGCTGGCGCGACCGCAACAGGTCGAGGGCGCAGTTGACGGTGATCCGGTGCAGCCACGTGCTCACGGCCGCGCGCCCGTCGTACGAGGCGAGCTGCCGATACGCCCGAATGAACGCCTCCTGCACCACGTCCTCGGCGTCGTGAACGCTGCCGGTGATGCGGAAGGCGACGCGGTGCAACGTGCGGCCGTGACGGTCGACCAGGTGCCGGAAGGCGTCGGCGTCCCCGCCGAGCACCCGCTTCACCGTCTCCGTATCGGTCGCCTCGTGCATCGCACCCCCTTGGACGGCGGCTGGGCTGTGCGGTTGGGTCACGGCTTTCTCAGGATGGTGACGGTCGAGCCTAGGCTGCGGCGGAAGACAATGGCGGCGTCGCCGAGGACAAAGGTGTCGCCGTCGGTGAGGACCTGCGGCGCGCTGAGCCGCGTGCCGCCCACGAACGTACCGTTCTTACTGTCGAGGTCGTGGAGCGTGACCTCGTCGCCGACGGTGACGACGGCGTGGCGCCGCGAGACGGTAGCGTCGTCGATCTGCACGTCCGCCGTGAGGTCGCGCCCGAGGACGTTCTCGCCGTCGCGCAACGGAAACTCCCGCCCGCGGAAGAGAAGCGTCGCGCCGGCGTCCTCGCCGGCTGGCGCAGCGGCGTCCCGCCGCTGCCCGACAAAGGCATACCCAAACCCATGCACGGTGCGAATGAACCGCGGCTTCCGCGCCTCATCCCCCAACGCCGCCCGAACTTCATTGACGAGTCCCGCCAGGTTCGACTCATCAACAAAGGTGTCCGGCCAAATCTGCTCGTAAAGCTCCTGCTTGCTGAACGCCCGCGGGGCATTGGCCACGAGCACCTCGAGCAGTCGAAGCGCCTTCGGCCCCAGATGCACCGGCGCCGCGCCGTCGAGGAGCGTGCGCTGATCGGTGTCGAGGGTGAAGCGGTCGAAGGTAGCGCGCATCCGGCACGATTATCGCCCGAGGCGGGGTGGGGGCAGCCGGACGCGGTGTATCTCGCGTTTGCGACCAGTTCCGGGAGAGTACGCTTTGAAGCGAATCGAGTCCTCACTGATCTCTGTCTTGTTGGCGTTCGGCGTCAGCTGTGTCGCCGCTCCGGCCGCCGTCGAGAAGGTTTCGCGGACGATGGTCTGGGAGCCGGGTCCGGAGGGCAAGCAGGTGCCGTTATGGCCCGAGGGGCTCGCCATTCAACGACCGGAGTCCGACAAGCCTGAAGAAGTCGGCAACGGCTCCAGGCTCGTTGCGGGACGCCCTTGGACTTGGGCCACCTATGTCTCCCGTCCGACCATGACCATCTACCCGCCCAAGGGGCAGAAGACGCGCGCCGCGATCCTCGTGTTGCCGGGCGGCGGATACGCCGCCGTGGCCATGGATCTCGAGGGGACGGAGATTTGCGACTGGATTACACAGAAGGGCATGACCTGCATCGTGTTGAAATACCGGGTTCCGCAAGCGTGGCGTCACGGCGAGGCCCATGTCGAGGAAGCGCCCAAGGTGCAGCTTCCCTTGCAAGATGCGCAGCGGGCGATGGGGTTGCTGAGAGAGCGCGCCTCGTCCTACGGCATCGATCCCCACAAGATCGGCGTGATCGGGTTTTCTGCCGGGGGGCACCTCGCCGCGGCGGTGAGCAACGCGGAGACGCGCACGTATGAACCCGTCGACGCGGCTGATCGGGAGCCTTCGCGGCCTGACTTCGCGATCCTGCTCTATCCGGGACATCTTTGGGATGAGCGCAGTTCCAAGCCGGGTCTCGCGCTTTCTCCGTGGGTCGAGATCAGCGCGCACGCCCCGCCAACGCTGTTGATCCACGCCATGAACGATCCCACCGACGACGTCCGCCATTCCATCGCGTATGGTCTGGCTTTGAAGAAGGCGGGCGTTCCGGTCGACATGCGCTTTTACGCCGAGGGCGGCCACGCGTTCGGCATTCGCCCGACGTCTGCTCCGATCACCACGGAATGGCCTGAGCTCGTGGTGAAATGGCTGCGAACGATCGGCGTGCTCTGAGCGTCCGCCGCGTCGCGGCGATCGGAGCGGTCATGATCGTGATCGTCATGCTCGGCGGCATGGCCACGCACCGGCAGCTCCGGGCTCCGGCGGCGTTGGGAGCCTGGTTGAAGCGGCTCATCGCCAGCAAGCTGCGGGAAGGCATGTTCGACGAGTATGTCGGCGAGTATCGGTTCGCGGCGCGGCCCGACCTCGTCGTGCGCATCCTGCGGGAAGGAAGCGCATTGGTCAGCTACGGCGGCGGCCAGCGGGCCGTGCTGGCGTCTCTCGACGACGACACCCTCGTGGCGACCGAGTTCGACGGCGAAGGGCGGTTTCAGCGCGACCGCTCGGGGCACGTCGTCCGGTTCGTCTACTACGAGTTCGGTGCCCGGCTCGGCATCGCCACGAAGACGACGGCCAACCGCGGTGCGTCGCCTCCGTCCAACCAGGCATGAGAAAAACTCTGCTCGCGCACCGGCGCCGCGCCGTCGAGGAGCGTGCGCTGATCGGTGTCGAGGGTGAAGCGGTCGAAGGTGGTGCGCATCCGTCGCGATTATCGCCGAGACCCGGCGGCGGACGCCGCCGCGCCGGGGGGGCGAAGGGTTTTCTCTGGGCGTCCCGGTGTGCGGTGACAGAGAGCGTCATTCTGCGGTCGTGCAGCTCGCGGCGATGTTCAGCACGTCCACTTTGCCCCTGGCCGCTGTTGGAGTACTTCACGCGTACCAAGTCTCACGCCGGTGACAAGGATCTTTAGCCTCGTTATGAGGCGATCGGCTTTGTCAGCCTATAAGTAGTTAGGCCGATCGCACGGAGTTGCGCACAATAGTGAGGCGAGCAACCACAATTCAAGCAAGCAATTCCGACGCAGCCAATTCAAATTTATTCAACACGCACGTCCCGCATCGCAGCGCCGCAGGTTAGGAACGAGCGGCAACCAGCAAAGGCGGCCGCCGAAGCGACAGTTTGGGCACGCGCACCTCGTGGCGGCCCGTTCCACACACGCTGCCCACCCCGCGCGTTCAAGCCGCCGCTCGCAGCTCGCGCCGAGCTGCCGATTGCGTCTGCGCGCTGCGACCGGTGAGCTAGTCAACAGCATGGCTCTGCGCGCGCTCCATCGACGCCGTCGCTGCTTCCCGTTGACCTGCGAGATCATCACGCGTGCGCGTTGACGCGACGTAACGCTTCAAATAAGACTTTCGTCGCCGTAGCGCACCCGCGGCGCGTGCGCAACTCACGGTACGTTGCACACTCCGGCTACAGTCGTCGTAGAATAAGATATGCCTGAGACCTCGGAGATGCATCGCGATTCCGTGTGGGCCATCGTCGGCAAAGTTGGAGTGCTCGTCGGTGTAACTCTCGGTCTTATCAATATCTACGGTTTCTTTCGACCGGCTGAAGCGCATGTAACTTGTCGTTGTCAGGTTGTCGATCTCAACGTTCCCTACTACGGCAACCTAGCCCCGACGCTGAACGAATTAGAACAGGGTGCGGACAGTGAACGAATTCTCAAATTATTGACTGATGCCAAGTTACAACCCCCTACTACAGGCGGAGACCTTCAGGCACCCTCACAGCAAATCGGTGCAGCTATACGTTTGCCGTTGTTTAAGCTTAAAAATGCGGTTGAAGACGTTCAGCGAGCTGTTGCCCTCTGCGAGGTTAAGAACGTCGGAAAGCGAGAGGCGAAGGATGTGCGGTTAGCATTTCCCTTCGATATCGCTGGAGCTCGCATTGATGATAATCTCGCGTTAACAGATCAAATCAGGAAGCGAACGGTCCTACTTGGATCAATCCGTCCTGGCATGTCTGTCAGCCTAAGTGCCGTCAGTGACAAGTATGGTTTTCGCTCGTGGCGCGAGGATGATTACATCATCTCCCATGAAGATGGCTCTGAGAAAGTTCTTCTGTCGAAGCCGGTATATGGCTCGCTCGCAACCATCGTCGAGGTCGGCCGTGTTGTGGGGCCGGCACCGTTGCTCGTAATAATCGCCGGAGTAAGCGCGCTCTGGATCATGCCAATCGCGAGGCGCCGTATGCAAGCGCAACGGGCTTCCGGTGCTGTATCTGTTCCTGTCGGTTCACAGCCAGAAACCGAAAAGCTCCCGACTGACACGAAACCGGGAGGCGCGGCCTAACTTCCCTCACAAGCTGACAAAAGCCGCCGGTCCTTGGCTCGGCGGCGGAGCCGCCTTGGGCGGCTCCGAACTGCACACCCGCGGCACGTCGGCTGCAGTTCGCTCCTGCCACTTCGTGTTGGTCGCGGCAGCCGCCGCGCCGCTCTCCAGTGGCCGGCGTGGTAGGCGGTTTTTGCAGCTTAGAGTGATCGCGTTAGGCCGAATGGTGTTCGACAGCGTCGTTAAATGTATGTCTCTATCCAATCTCCGCGGTCCGCTACGAGCCTCAAGCCTGTTTCGTTTCCGACTCGGTCCAGTTCGCGCAGGCTATCGTCCATTGAAATTGATAAGTGTTCAAACGCCTCCTTGATTTGATCACGAGAAGCAAGAACTGACGCCAACATGCCAAAGATCGCAAGCGAGCGCAAAAGGGTTTCGGAACGCACCAAACCAGCGATGCCTGCCGATCGGAGTTGTTCCGACACTTCGTCAAGTCGGTCGTCACTGCACCATAACATTCGGCGGTGCGCTTCCCACAAACAGGTCGCCACCGTGTGGCGGACCGTGATTAGGTGATCTTGCTTTTCATACTGCTCAAATGCATCATCAAAAATAGCTTCGAGCTCCGAGAACGCATTCGGTTTAGGCCGCATAATCAGTAGCAGTTCGCGTTGTTTCTGATGACGAGCACCGATGATGTTGCCTATCCGGTAGCCGTCATCAAGATCCACGGTCCAGCCATACAGTCGCATATATGGTGACATAAACACTTCCAAAATGGCGTGTCCCGAAAGACGTTCGAGATTCGAGATGTCTGGTCTCGCCGGGTCGCCAATCATCAGCCTTCCGTCCTCGTTAGTCAGCCATGCCTGGCGGCCCTCAACTGCGACAATGCCTTCGGCGCGGCCTACCGTTAACCAATGGCGACCCGTCAATGACTGGATGTCGAGTAAAGCAATCTCCTTAAGCTCATTGGGTAATACGCTGTCGTCTTCGAGCTTTTTCGTCGCGTCATTTAATGTCGCCAAAGTTTGCTGGCGCAGATCAGGCGGCGGCGAAAACGGGAAATAACGGTTATCATCTGATAAGGGCCCGGTGTCTTTCGATAATGACGTGAGATATGCCGCCAGCGGTTCGAAATCAAGGCTAAAGAAATTGAATAGTTGTGCTCCAAGGTGTTTAATGATCTTGGCGAGAACCGCGCTTGGGTCATCAGCCGTATTCAGAAGTAAATCGACAAGTGTAAAATCTTCAAAAAACCAGCCGCGAACTAGCGAGGAGAAAGCGCCGCTCGCCATGAACGTTCGACTTCCGCCCCAAGCAATACGGTACATTTGCCTGACCGTGCAGTAACCAATGAGATAAAGATCGTCGTCAATTATTGTGTAAGGGCGAGACAAAGCGTCAATACGCCGTTGCACACCGTTTGACGAGCACCGATGTTCTCTGACCATTTCGCTAGTTCCACGCCAGTCTGCCTGTTCGGAGTTCCGCAAAAACAATTCCGGTATCCAGGCTTCGGGTGGAAAAGAGAAGTCAGGGCTAACGACAGCGTCAAATTCCTGAAACATCGCTAACCCTTCAAGGATTGGTGTCAGCATCGCGTAAACTACCTCGGCGCGAACATACAGTTCATACGCTAAGCGATGCGCTGATTCAGTCGCCGTGAATAATAGTCGCCGAGCCTGAAGGTGGACGACAGCGGCGGCCTGGCCGACGAGGCTCTGCAGGCAAATGTGATGGGATCCTTCATGTAAAAGGTATGGCAACCACACGCGGGGAGTTTGGCCCTCAAAGACAAGTTCCGCGCCGTGCTGAAAGTGAGCTAGATTCAGCGACGTGACATTTGTAAGTGGGTTAATCCAGTTGCCGGAGTTGAGATCACAGATCCGACGGATCATCTCGTACATCCGTGTCCGGCGACGGTGCAATCTTGCAGGCCCTACCCAGTTCACGCACAACATCGGGGTCAGCGTCACTCAGCTCACGTTTGCGCAAACGTATTCGAATGCGCTCAACACGGCCGTCCGGATGACGAACCTCCATCTCCTGCCGGAAGTCCTCAACACGGCGCAGTTTTGCAAGATACGTCGCGAATCCCAACAATACAGGTGCTGTCACTGTTATTATCGCGATCGCCGTTCCGAGGTCTCCCAACGCTCGGCGCGAGGGTAGACTCTTCTCGAATCGCACAGAAGTACCGAGCGCACGCAGCAAGTCAGCGCGCTCATCGGAGGATAGGTTTGCAAGGGCTATTTCGATTGGCATCGCGATTATTAGCATAGCATGTCGTGGTATTGCGTCGCTCGCGAGCCCCCGATCGGCCTAACTGCCCTCACAAGCTGACAAAAACCGCCGAGCCTTGGCTCGGCGGCGGAGCCGCCTTCGGGCGGCTCCGAACTTCACGCCCGCGTCACGTCGGCTGCAGATCGCTCCTGCCGCTGCGCGTTGGTCGCGGCAGCCGTCGTGCCGCTCTCCGGATGCCGGCACGGTAGGCGGTCTTTGCAGCTTAGAGTGATCGCGTTAGCCGCACGCATGCTGTTGTGCGAGAATAACATCAGCGAAGATGGACGTACGCTATCGATTTCGTTCGATCGAAATCACCGCTTTTCGCGGCATCAAGATGTTGCGAATCGAGCTGCCACGGAATGCGCCGCTTTACGTTATCGGTGCCAATAACGCGGGTAAGTCGACCGTAATCAATGCTATTGCTCTCGTTCTTCGCGGCGGCGGCTTTCACACATTCGTACCTGACATCTTCGACTTCTACCAAGCGCCTGACGGCGTGGGAGTGGACGAGTTCACCATAGATTTGATGCTCGAAGCGACGACGGGAGCTCTGCCGGCTGTGCAAGGTGTGGGGAGCCCAGTTGACGTCCATGGTCTTCGAGTCATGGGCTCCGTTGAGCGTGGCGGTCGCCTTACTCACCGGCATGTTCTTATCGATCAATCCAGCGCGGTCATCACTTACTCGTCGCGGACTGCGCTGAAAGGCTCGACGAAAGATCGTTATAAGGGACAAGGTCTGGGGTGGACGCCGCGGTATGCACGACCGGACGAGATCCGTGATGCTCTACCCGAAGTGTGGCTCATCACGCCCGAGAACTTAGGACGGTCACTTTATCAGTGGAAGACAGGTCCGTTGTCAAAGCTTAGCGAACTGCTGTCTAGCCGATTCCTCACTGAAAAGTGGGAATTTGAATACGAAGGAAAGAAACGGAAAATGCCAAAGACGCTGGAAAGCGTACACGCGTTTTTCCGGCAGGCGGTGGATGAGTTTCCGTTCTGGAAAACCGAATTGCGACCCAAGCTGGAGGAGGCGCTATCGCGGTATGTTGGACGACAGGCCGCCATTCAGTTGAAGCCAGATATTCAAACGATCGAAGAATGGCTTGCTCAACAACTCGCCGCGGCGTTCGCGGCAGATTCCGGCGGCACGGTAACGCCACTCGAAAGAATGGGCGACGGTTGGCAAGCTCTCGTACGTGTTGCGGCGCTAGATGTTCTTCGCGGTTATCCAGAAGTGCTTCGGGAGCGTGTTGTTCTGCTTTGTGAGGAACCTGAAACGTATCTACATCCTCACCTCCGGCGGCGTCTCCGTGACGTACTCGAGGATCTGGCAGCGGCTGGGTGGTTGGTGGCGGCGGCCACTCACTCTTCTGAGTTCGTCAAGTTTGGCTCCGGCCAGCAGATTCAAAGGCTTTGGAGGGAAGGCGAGCAGGTCATCGCTGCCTCGCTCTCGGCGGCGACAGTTGCGCAGGCGGCCCAGTTACAGGAGAAGCTTGAGGAGCGCGGTAACCACGAATTTCTATTTTCGAGCAAGGCAGTTTTCCTCGAAGGCAAGGACGATCTATTCGCCCTGCGAACGGGACTCGAAAAGCTTAAAACAGATCTGGATGGCCGAAGCGTCAGCCTTGTTACAGTCGGTGGCGTTGAGAACCTGCCCGATTACACGGCGATTGCGACACAGCTGCGGATACCGTGGTGTGCCGTAACCGACGAGGACATTCAGCCCGATGGCTCGATCAAGCCGCGAACCAAGGAGATTCGCGCTATTTTAGCGTCGGCGTCCACTGCAGCAGATCTCCAGGTGCTGTGGAAGGGGTCGCTCGAGTCCACGTTAAAGAAGAGCGTCGGAAAGGCGCTTCCCAAGTGGCAATCAGAGCATGTCGAGCCCAAAACGATTGAGGCGCTACGGAAAGACTGTCCGGATTATGTCATTACGTGTGAGCAAGTCGACGCTTGGATCACTGGTTAGCGCAAGATCGGCGGCGGCTAACCCGGATTATTCATGAGCGGTAGCTTCCCGAGAGGCGCCGGTTACACTCTGTCATGCGTTTCCCTCTGCTCATGAATAATCCGGGCTAACTACCCTCACAAGCTGACAAAAACCGCCAAGCCTTGGCTCGGCGGCGGGGCCGCCTTGGCGGCTCCGAACGGCACGCCCGCGTCACGCCGGCTGCAGTTCGCTCCCGCCACTGCGTGTTAGTCGCGGCAGCCGCCGCGCCGCTCCCGGGAGGCCGGCATGGAGGGCGGCTTTTGCAGCTTAGAGTGATCGCGTTGTGCGGCTGCACGAATCTCGCAGTACAGGTTCTTCCGAATTCTCTGCGATCACCGCTCATCGCCGCAGCCACGCGCAGAGCCCTTCTGGAGCATCAGTTCCAGTCGCAGGAGGCGAAGGTCACATTGGCAGTCCGTCCGCACGTTCCCTGCCTTCGGCAGCAGAGCACCGGCGTCGAGTAAATAACATGGCCGGCCCAGTGGAACAAGAACAGTCCACAACCTCCGCGTTCGGCGCGGAAAGATGGCTACAGATCATCACCAGTCCACTTGCCACCGAGCCGTCGCCGCGGGGGCGCGGCGCCGGCCGCGCCGTCTCCGAATCAAACAGACTGCTCCAATATCGAAGGCGCGGAGGCTGTCGCAATCGCGCACCCGAGCGCCGTGAACATCCGAGTGGCGCGGATGCGTTTGGCGCAGATAGAGGAGGGAAAGGTAGGGGAGGTCGGCGCAGTTCGATGCCACGATTTGTGCGCCCAAGCGCCACAATTTTTGGCTTCGGCACGGCAAAGCACGAGGGAACGGGGAAGGTCGGAATCGTTCTTGTCGATCGGCGTGGGAGTGTGCCCCGCACAACGATCCAGCGAGTTTGCATGCATTGCCAGCAGTTGTTCTTCCGTGGGAAGCACGTTTCATACATTGGAACGAGTTGCGCGAGAGCGTTGCGCGCGCGACTGCTGGAAAGCATGCGCTATCGGTTATTGCTGAGCTCCTGGGCCAAGCCGATCACGATTCCCTCGGGGCCGCGAACGAAGCAAAGCCGGTACTTGTCCTCATACTGCGCGACCTCGTCTACCAACGATGCGCCGAGGGGGCGGAGCTCGGCGAGCGTCACATCAAGATCCTCGACGAGGAACATGATACGGCGCATGCCTAACGTGTTCGACGGCACATTTTCGGGTCCGAATCGCACGGCGGCCGGCGTGTGAAACTTCGAGAGCTCCACCTGACCGTGGCCGTCAGGCGTCCTCATCATGGCGATGTCGGCACGGACGTTCTCGAGTCCGACAACGCGATCGGCCCACGGCCCCTCTACAGTCGTCTGGCCTACGAGCGTCATCCCCAGTGCGGCGAAGAACGCCTTCGCAGCCTCGATGTCGTCGACCACGATGAGGACATTGTCCATCCGTAACAATTTGCTTTGTGTGGTCATGGGTAGTCTTCCATCGCGAGTCCGAATGTATAGGGTCGCGAGCATTCCATCAACAAACACCTCGTCGCCAACCGCGGTGCGTCGCCTCCGTCCAACCAGGCATGAGAAAAACTCTGCTCGCCCTTGCTCTCCTCACGGCGGTCTCCTCGTCCGCGCTCACCGTCGACGAAATGCTGGCGCGGTTCAACAAGGTGAAGGAGAAGTCGAAGCACCGTCACGGCGTGGTGATGGAGAGCTATCTCAACGTGCACAGCGAGCTCGCGCCGAGCCGCTCCGGCAGCTACGAGGCGAGCGGCTTCGGACGCACGCTCAGTCTCGACGTCCATGCCGACGGAACGGTGACCGGGCGCGGCGCCGAGGAGGGACGCACGTTCGAGCTCCGCGACGGCCGCGTCGACGGGTCGCACCTCACGGCGACGAAGCGCTTCGCCGACGGCACGACGGAGCCGCTGGAAGGAATCTTCATCAACCAGAGGAGGATCGAGGGCAAGACGGCGCGGGAGATCACGTCCGATCACACGACGTTCGGACTTGGTGTCACGAGCGTCGACTTCATGTTCGGCGGCTCGACCTTCGACCGGCTGTTCTACGAGCGAAAATGACGCGGTCGGCCCGGTAAAAATGGAATCTCGAGCGCTGACAAACTCAGCGTGAGGGCCGAGAAACTCAGAGCGAGCGCCGACAAACTCAGAGTGCACGCCGACAAACTCAGAGTGCGCGCCAAGAAATTCAGCGCGCGCTCTGAAAAACTCAGCGTGAGCGCTGAAAAACTCAGCGTGCACGCTGGCAACGGAAGTGCGCACGCTGAGTTTGTCGGCGCTCGCTCTGAACTTGTCAGGCCTCGCCCTGCCGATGGAAGCGCTCGCCCCTGCGTTTGTCGGCGCTCGTCCATCCGATGGAAGCGCTCGCCCTTCGTTTGCAAGCGCTCGCCGTTCCGTTGCAAGCGTCACATCGTGTCCAGCAACGATCGCAGCCGAGCTTTTCTGCGCTCCGCCACCGCCGCGAAGCGCGGATCCTCCGTTTGCACCGGCGCCTCGGCGGACGTCATCGTCGGCGCCACCTCGGCGAGCGCCGGATGGTCCTCCGTCGCGGCCAGCCCGAGGGCGACGATCTTGCGCAGTGTGAGCCGTTCCAGCACTTCCTTCACCGATCTTGCGCGCATGTTCCGCTCTTCTTCCATCATCGACACCAGCACGTCCTGTAGGTTGGCGGGAAGGAGCGAGTGCGCGGCCACCACGTCGCGGATCCGCGTCGCGGCGTGCTTGGCCAGCACCGCCGTCACGCTCTCGGCGCGGAACAGCTCCTCGCCCGTCAGGCAGTAATAGAGAATCAGCCCGATCGAGTAGATGTCGCTGCGCTCGTCGAGCTTCTCCCCGTCGAGCTGCTCGGGGCTCATGTAGAACGGCGTCCCCATGATCGTCCCCGGCGTCGTGATCGCCGAGTCCTCCACCGCGCGCGCCAGGCCGAAATCCATCACGAACACGTCGCCCTCGGTGTCGATCATGACGTTCTCGGGCTTGAGGTCGCGGTGCACGATCCCCTTGCTGTGCGCATGCGCGACGGCGCGGCAAATCTCCACCACGATCGAGATCGCATCCTCCCGCGGCAGCGGCCGGCGGCGCTCCACGACCGAGCGCAGCGTGCTCCCTTCGATGTAATCCATCGAGAAATAGGGGAACGGCCCCATCGTCCCGACCTCGTGCACCGACACGATGCGCGGGTGGCGCAGCCGTGCGGCGATGCGTGCCTCGCGGTTGAAGCGCTCGACGAACTGCGGGTCCTGGGCGCGGTACTGCGGGACGACCTTGATCGCGACGTAGCGGTCGAGCGTCCGCTCGCGCGCCTTGTAGACGTTGCCCATGCCGCCGCGGCCGAGGAGCGACTCGACGATGTAGCGCTCGTGAAAGGCCTGGCGGACCGCTTCGAGCTCCGGGTCCATCCCGGTGCGCGTCACGGTGTGGTCGAGCGCGGCGCCGCACGCGTCGCAGAAGCGGGCGGTGTCGCGGTTTTCGTGTCCACAGAGATTGCAGTTCATGGTCAGTTCTCCAAAACGCGTTTCCGCGTCGAGCTCACGTAGTAGTAGGCGATCGTGCCGGCGTACAGCACGGAGAGAAGCGCGGCGAGGAGCATCGGCCGATCGACGGCGCGCGCCACCTCCGCCCACACCTGCATCGACGTCTGCGGAAAGAGGAACTGCACGAGCGCATCGCGGAACGCTTCCCACCGCGTCGTGGAGACGCGGACGCTCAGCAGCAGCAGAATGCCGACCAGCACGGCGTTGCGCGGGCCGCGCGTACCGCTCCACTTCGTGCGCGGCGCGCGCCGCTGCCACGCCGCGCCGGCGGCGGCGAGGCCGAGGAGGGCCAGCGTGCCGATCTCGATCGAGACGAAGGCGACGTTCGGCATCGGGCTGAGCGCCGCCACCGCGGCCAGGAGCGGCAGACAGCAGGCGTGCACGATGGCCGCGGCGCCGAGCGTGCCGAGGGACTCGCCCCAGAAGCGCGACGGCGGCGCGACCGGCGCCGTGTCCATGAGATCGGGGACGACGCGCGTGACGACGTCGTTGTGCGGCGTCTTCACCTTGCCGGTCGACAGCGTGGCCAGGCCGATGAGGATGCCGTGCAGCAGCCACGCCGCCACGGCGACGTTGGCGTTGAGCGGCAGCCACTCCTTGGCCATGGCGCGGAAGCTCGGCTCCGACACGCTCATCGGAATCAGCGCCAGCAGCGCCGGCATCGCCGCCAGGATGAAGATCGGCGTCCCGGTGCGGACGACCGTCAGAAGGCGAAAACGCGCAATTGCTAGGACACCCATCGTCGCTCCAACAGGAAAGCAGAGGTGGCGGTGCAGAGGATGGCGACCAGCAAGGCGATCAGCATCACGCGCTGGCGCGCCATGGTGATGAGGAACGGCACCAGCGGCATGCAGCCGACGAATGCCCAGATCACCATCGCCGGTTGCGGCGAGATCGTGACGAGCAGCGCGCCGATCGCCGCCGAGGCGAGGGCCACGAGCGCCACCGCCGCGGCGAAGGGAGCGATCGCCATCGGGACCGCCGCGGTCAACGCCGCGATCACCACCACGGCGATGATCCAGGCGCCGGCGGCGATGGCGGTGGCGTAGAGGACGAGCGCGGAGGCGACGCTGAGCGGCCGCCGGGCCATGACGAAGCTGCCGATGGACTTCGTGGCCACTTCGCCGCGGAGCGTCCAGAACGCGCAGAAGCCGGCGAAGCTGACGGCGAAGATCGTGACTACGATGGTGGCCGTCCCGGCATTCTGCGTCGGGCTCAGGTGCTGGACCATGAAGAGGGGATACCGCAGCTCTCCCTTCGCCAGCGTGGCCCCGAGAAGCGACGCGGCGATCACGAGCGCCGGTCCGAGGGCGAAGATGGCCAGCGAACGGTCGCGAAGGCTCTTGAGCAAGGCATAGTGCAGGACCGCGATCATGATGCCGCCACCTCCTCCTGCTCTTCCTCTTCCTCGACGGCCTTGGCGAACTCCTGCTCGAGCGACGAGCGCAGCGGCGCGAGCTCGCAGACGTCGACGCCCTTGGCCACGAGCTCGGCGATCCAGCGCGCGCGCTCGCGCGGCGAGAGCTCGCCCTCGAACTCGATGTACGTCGGTCCGCTCTCGATCACTTCGCCGCGGAAGCTCGACGGCAGCGGGATCGATCGCGTGACGGCGCTGAGGCGCCAGCGCGTCGTCGAGTGCATCTGCTTGCGGAAGCCGTCGATGTCGCCCGAGAAGATGACGCTGCCGTTCTTGATGACCACGAGCTCGTCGCAGATCTCCTCGAGGTCGGCGAGGACGTGCGACGAGAGAAAGACGGTCTTGCCGCGCTCGCGCAGGAGCCGCAGCAGTTCCTTGAGCTCGACGCGGGCGTGCGGGTCGAGCCCCGCGGCCGGCTCGTCGAGGATGAGGATCTCGGGGTTGTGGATGAGCGCCCGCGCCAGGCCGACGCGCTGCTCCTCGCCGCGCGACAGGGCGTGCAGCCGCCGGTCCGCCAGCTCCTCGGTGCGCGTGAGCTGCAGCGAGGTCTCCACGCGGCGGGCGCGGTCGCCGCGCGGGATGCCGTAGAGCTCCGTGAAGATGCCGAGGTACTCGCGCAGCGTCAGCGTGACCGGGAGCTCGAAGGCGTCGGGGAGAAATCCGATGCGCGCGCGGATGGCGTAGGGGTCTTTGCTGACGTCGGATCCGAGGACGCGGCAGGAGCCGTCGTCGGCGTCGAGGAGCGTGGAGACGATCTTCAGCGTCGTCGTTTTGCCGGCGCCGTTGCGCCCGATGAAGCCGGTGATCGTCCCCTTCGTCACGGCGAACGACGCGTCGCGCAGCGCGGTCACGCGGCCGTAGCGCTTGAGAAGGCCGTCGGCAACGATGGCATGCTCGGTCATGGTTTTGTCTCCCTCACTTTGATCGACGCTTCGGAGGTGATCGGAGTCTTCGTCGAGAGCCTGAGAACGCCGCCGCCGAGGAAGCCGCTCGGGATCGGATAGACGCCGTCGGCGTTGCGGCGGAGCGTGACGGTTCCGCTTGCCGACGTGAGCGTCAACTGCGGAATCACGACGTTGGCCCAGGTACGAATGTCGGCCGCGGCGTGCGGGCCGGCGGGAAGCGCGAAGGTCCACGTCGTCGAGCCGTCCGCCTCGGTCCATGGCCGGCAGACGATCGAGAACGACGCCGGCCGCTCGACGCGTGGCGCGAGCCATTCGATCTGGCGATTGCCGGTCGCGCTTCTGTCGATGAGGACGACGTCGGTCTCGCGGAAGCCGCCGCTCTTGGTCGGATGCAGTGCGGAGGCGTCGACGAGGAACGGCTCGACCTCGTTCCAGAGGTGATGGCGCGACTCGACGGTGACGGTGCCGCGTGCGGCGCGGCGCATGGTGGCCTCGCCGAAGCAGAGGGTCTCGCCGCAGCGCCAGCGCGCCGTGACGCGGTTGACGGCAAACGGGCTCTCGAAATCGATCACGAGCTTCTGCGCGTCGTGGCTGCGAATTTGAATGCACGCGCCGGACGCGGTGAGCTCGCGCCGCCGCGTCCATCGCGTCACCGCGTTCCATTCCTGGCGCGTCATCGCGCCCATCGCCAGCGGCGTATCGGAGCTTCGGACTTCGAGCCGTTGCCAGAGGTCGTCGGCGCCGGTGACGCTGCTGCGCGTGCGCGCCGCGTCGACGGGCTCGACGAGCGGCGACGCTCCCCAGGTGCGGCGGACTTCGAACGTGTCGGCGATGCCGTCGACGACCGGCACCTGCACGGAGAATTCGTAGCTGCCCGCCGCGGGACGGATGCGCTGGCGGACGCCGAAGGCGATGACGGCGAAGCCGAGCATGGCCACGGCGATCGCGCCGCGCTGGCGTTTGCGCAGCAGGATCCAGCCGGCGACGGCGACGACGACCGCGGCGAGCGAGGTGACGAGCCCGGCGTAGCGGCGGAGGAGCTGCGCCGGACGCGGCCAGACGTTCCCCTGGTAGCGAGCGAAGCTGATCTCGTAGCCGGCGGGCTCGCCGCTGGTGGTCGCGCGCGTGGCCGGCAGCACCGCGGAGACGCCGGCCTCGCCGCGGCTCCACGTCGCGGCGGCGCCGCGCACGATGTCCGGCGCGGCCGCGCTGCCGATGGCGTCGGCCTCGGGCTTCGCGGTCCATGA